>Ga0256914_1000875_pt1 | contig 28937 bp, 25 predicted proteins | sample HulkmetaG_FD_191571 | JGI IMG/M metagenome (GOLD analysis project Ga0256914, IMG submission 191571) | Hydrothermal chimney microbial communities from Main Endeavour vent field at the Juan de Fuca Ridge, Pacific Ocean - Hulk | ecosystem: Environmental > Aquatic > Marine > Hydrothermal vents ... | reverse complement strand
CGACGGCCGGCGCATGATGGCTCCCATGGGATCGTTGTGGAGGGGAATGATCAGACGGGCATTGTTAAGCACAATGGAGGAGTCGCGGTATCTTTCCAGGCCGGGAATGGTGAGCCGGGTGTACACTCCGGCCAGCCCCTGTACATAAAGCACCGAATCACCCTTTTCCTGATCCAGGTAACGGATGGCCGTCGAAGGCGGCGCCTCGTCGTAATGGTGTTCATACAATGCCACACGGGCACTGTAATAGTTGATGGCAAAACCATACATCAGATTGTCGGCCAAGTCATTGTGATAGTAAATGGCCATATAGGTCTCGTTGTTCAGCAGATCGATCTTGGCAAAACCTCCCTGGCCCATCCCTCCCACCTTGCGGGTGGTGATGTAAAGGCCGGGGAAATGTTTCACGAAAAGTGCATTGTCCTGTAACACGGCCGTATCCCGGATGATACGGCGGGCAAAGGTTTTGGAGAGATATACCACCACCATCGTGTCCTCCGGATGGAAGGTGGCAGAACCCACCGGCCACTCGCTGATGGAATCGTACATCCGGAAATTGGAATAATAGATCGTATCGTAACGCAAGGTACGGTACGACTCATAAACATCCACCTGCATGGTGGTGACCTCGTTGCCTGTATAGTCGCCGACGGTGAGGAAAAGTTTTACCGAGTCGACATCGGCATTGTTGCCTGGTGTCCAGGGAGAAGTAAGACGGTACTGGGTGACAATGGATGCATTGGTCCAGCCGAACACCGGGTCCAGCACATTGCCCAGCACCGCACTGCTGGGATGGTCGGTACGCATCGAATCGCGCGACCAGACCGAGCTGTACACACGGAGCGTATCCACATAGACAGGTTGTACCTTCCCCAGCGCACTCTTCAGCTCCAGACCGATATCGGTGGGATCATCCTCACATGAGGGCATGAACAGCAACGAGAAAAGAAACAGGATCACGGGAACGTACCAGCCTCCACCAACCCTACTGATCTTCTGCATGAGTTTGCCCGTTTAAGATGGAATCATAAAAAGCCGTATATGCGTCAAGGTAATGTTCTTCATCCTGATAAGGCAGCGAAGGCATGCCCTTCTTCTCCACGAAGGCCGGGATGACCGCAGGGACGTCGGGACTACCGTAGATGACCGCATCGGAATGTTCGAGGGCCAGACGCATCACCCCCTCCCAGCCCGGAACATCCATCACGTCAAGATCGTCGGGAGTGATGCCCTCCAGCATCAGCTTCTCGCGGAAAGAGGGTCGCAGCTCCCCTTCGAACCTGTCGTTGTATACCGAATAGATCACTTTCACGTTCGTAAAGATCGGATCATCATGGTAAGCCTTTTTCAGGTAGAGAGGCACCAGCGCACCGAACCAACCCATACAGTGGACAATGTCGGGGGCCCAGCGCAGCTTCTTGACCGTCTCCAGCACACCGCGTGCGAAGAAGATCGCCCGCTCGTCATTGTCCTCGAAAGGCTTGCCCTTCTCATCCTCAAGAACGAACTTCCGCTGAAAATAGTCTTCGTTCTCGATGAAATATACCTGCATCCTGGCCGACTGGATCGAAGCCACCTTGATAATGAGAGGATGGTCGGTCTCGTCGATGATGATGTTCATGCCGGAAAGACGGATCACCTCATGCAACTGGTTGCGGCGCTCGTTGATGTTGCCGTAACGCGGCATGAAGGTACGTATCTCATTGCCCCGCTCCTGCACCCCCTGCGGCAGATACCGCGCCACCTTCGAGATCTCGCTCTCGGGAAGATAAGGAGTGATCTCCTGGGATACATAAAGAACCTTGTACTTTTTCATCCTGCGATCATTTTCTCGTTCAACAACCCCTCTCACAGGCTCAACCGGTCCCCTGCGCGTCCATTTTCAGGGTCAGGAATGCATTTTCCTGAAAATTTCATGCAAAGATAGTAAATTTTATTCATATTTGTGTTTCATTCTGAGGTTAAAGAGGATAGGTCCATCAAAGCATGGCCGCTGAAGACAGGAACGATGCAAACGGTCACGACTGCGGAAGAACTGGAGAAGGCTCTGCGCCCTTACCGGCGGGAAGGTCTTGTGACAGGGTTCGTCCCGACGATGGGGGCTCTGCACGAAGGTCATCTGTCGCTGGTACGCTGTTCGCTGGAGCGTGATCCCGTGACGGTGGTCTCCATCTTTGTCAACCCCACACAGTTCAACGATCCGGAGGATCTGCAACGCTATCCACGCATGCCGGGGCACGATCTGGCCCTGCTGGAGGGTGTGCTGCGCCGCGACGATGTGGTCTTTCTCCCCGATGAGAAGACCATCTATCCCGAGCCCGACCGGCGGGTGTTCGACCTGGGACGGCTGGGCGAGGTGCTGGAGGGAGAGTTCCGCCCCGGCCATTTCAACGGCGTGGCACAGGTGGTCAGCCGCCTCTTTGCCCTGGTACAGCCCGGCCGGGCCTACTTCGGCGAGAAGGATTTCCAGCAGCTGGCCGTCATACGGCGCATGACCGCTCTGCTGCACCTGCCCGTGGAGATCATCCCCTGTCCCGTCGTCCGCGAAGAGGACGGCCTGGCCATGAGCTCGCGCAACCTGCGCCTGGACGAACAGGAGAGAAAGGACGCCCCACGCATCTACCACACCCTGCTGGCAGCCCGCGAAAAAAAAGAGGAGATGTCACCCCGCCGCCTGGAGGAGTGGGCCGCCCGCACCATCGACGAGGCCCAAACCCTCCGCACCGAATACGTGCGGATCGTCCATGCCGATACCTTCGAACCCGTACTACGATGGGACGATCCCGGCCCCAAGAGAGTCCTGGCCGCCGTATGGGCAGGGAACGTGCGCCTCATCGACAACATCCCCTTCGACTGACATCCCCCTGAAGGTCAGGCATCGTTTTTGTACATCGTACTATAAGATTGCGTATATTTGCACTTGCTATGTGGATCGAGGTCGTCAAATCGAAAATCCATAAGGTGACGGTCACCGAGGCCAACCTGCAGTATGTGGGCAGCATCACCATCGACGAAGAGCTGATGGAGGCCGCCAACATCGTGGAGAACGAAAAGGTGCAGGTGGTGAACATCAACAACGGTGAGCGGCTGGAGACCTACGTGATCAAGGGTCGTCGCGGCTCGGGAGAGATCTGTCTCAACGGTCCCGCCGCCCGCAAGGCCGCCGTGGGGGATGTGATCATCATCATCTCCTATGCCATGGTGACCCCCGACGAGGCCCGTACCTTCAGGCCGGCACTGGTCTTCCCCGACACCGCCACCAACAAACTCGTAAAGTAAGACGCTCTTGAAGAAGCAGTTCCTCCGGACCGTCCGTTCCCTGCTTTTCCTGGCGCTGGCCGTTTTCCTGTTGTATCTGGCTTTCCGCGGCATCGACGTGGGGGAGGTATGGCGCGATCTGCAGCATGCACGGTATGCGTGGCTGCTGGTGCTCCTGCCCGTGGGGTTGCTGAGCCACCTCTTCCGCGCCTGGCGGTGGAACATCCTGATACGTCCCCTGGGCTACCGTCCCCCCCTGAGCCACACTTTCTATGCCGTGATGTCAGGTTACCTGGCCAACCTGGCTCTGCCCCGTCTGGGCGAGGTGGTGCGCTGCGGCTCCCTCACCCGCACCGACCGCATCCCCTTCGACAAGCTCATCGGCACCGTCATCACCGAACGCATCATCGACCTGCTGATCCTGCTCTTCCTCACCGTCGTCACCTTCTTCATCAAGATCCATTTCTTCGGCGCTTTCTTCCGCCAACATATCTTCGTCCCCCTGGGGGAACGCTTCTCCGCCCTTTTCTCCGGCACCTCGTTGCTGGTGATGGTGGCCGCGGGAGCGCTCCTGGTCTTGCTTCTCTTCCTTTTGCGCAAGCGTATCGGCCGCTCCCGCCTGTTCCGGAAGGTGGTCGCTTTCGTACGCGGCATCGGTCAGGGGATGCGCACCATCCTGCAGATGGAGGACCACCTTCTTTTTTTCCTCTCCTCGGCTCTGATCTGGCTGATGTACTATCTCACGGCCTGGCTGGTGGTTTACACCCTTCCCGGCACCTCGTCGCTCACCGCCGTCGACGGGCTTTTCCTGCTGGTGGTGGGCAGTTTCGGCATGGTGGTGCCCGTGCAGGGGGGCCTGGGGGCGTACCATCTGATCGTCTCGTCGGCCCTCACCCTCTACGGCATCCCGCGCGAGACAGGCCTCGCCCTGGCCACCATCGCCCACGAGTCGCAGACCCTCCTCATCCTCGTGGTCGGAGCGTTCTCGATGATCATGGTGGTGATGCTGAAACGTCGTCCCGCCGGCAGCAAGAAGACGGACGCCCCCTCCGCCGGGTGATGCGGCATCCCTCAGGACGAACTTTTTCCTATCTTTACCTTCCTTAGCAACCGGTCATGGCCAAAAAACGCACGGTATGGGTCTGTCGTAACTGCGGTGCCGAGTCGCCCAAGTGGATCGGCCGGTGTCCGGCCTGTGGCGAATGGAACACCTATGTGGAGGAGACGGTGGCTCCTGTCACCGCCGGCCGTCCGGGACGGGGCAGCGGCAGGAGCGAGCCGCCGCGTCCTCTGGGCGAGGTGGTCTCCTCACAGCGGCGGCGTCTGCGCACCGCCATGGGTGAGTTCGACAGGGTCCTGGGCGGCGGCATCGTCCCCGGCACCCTCATCCTGCTGGGGGGCGAGCCCGGCATCGGCAAGTCGACCCTCGCCCTGCAGGTGTGCCTGCAGCTGAAGGGAGGTGCGGCCCTCTACGTCTCGGGCGAGGAGAACGCCGAACAGATCAAGCTGCGCGCCGACAGGCTGGGCCTGCCCCAGGAGAACACGCTCATCTACTGCGAGACCCGTCTGGAGGCGATCCTCGAACAGCTCCACACCCTGACCCCCGCCCTGGTGGTGATCGACTCCATCCAGACGCTCACCAGCGACGAGCTGGACACCGCCGCCGGCACGGTGACCCAGATACGCGAGGCGGCCGTGCGCCTGCTGTCGTGGGCCAAGGAGAGCGAGACCCCCGTGCTGCTCATCGGCCACATCACCAAAGAGGGCACCCTCGCCGGCCCCAAGGTGCTGGAACATATCGTCGACGTGGTGCTCCATTTCGAAGGTGACCCGCGCTTCTTCTTCCGCATCCTGCGAGTGCAGAAGAACCGTTTCGGGGCGGCGTCGGAGCTGGCACTCTTCGAGATGAAGGAGGAGGGGCTGCGTGAGGTGCTCAACCCTTCGGAGCTGCTCCTCAGCCACCTCGACGGCGCCCTCAGCGGCATCGCCACGGCCGCCACCCTCGACGGGCTCCGGCCTTTCCTGCTGGAGGTGCAGGCGCTGGTGAGCACAGCCGTCTACGGCACCCCCCAACGCAGCACCACCGGCTTCGACGTGCGGCGTCTACATATGCTGCTGGCCGTGCTCGAAAAAAGGGCAGGCTTCCGCCTGTCGGCGCGCGACGTCTTCCTCAACATCGCCGGCGGCATACGCGTCGACGACCCCGCCCTCGACCTGGCTGTCACCGCCGCCATCCTCTCCTCCTACCTCGACCTGCCCGTCGACCCCTCCGTGGTCTTCGCCGCCGAAGTGGGCCTCTCCGGCGAGATACGCCCCGTCACCCGCCTCGAACAACGCATCGGCGAAGCCGCCCGCCTGGGATTCAGGAAGATCATCGTCTCCGGATACCACAAGGAAAAACTGCCCAAAGGAAAACATCCCATCACCGTCGTGCCGGTGAAGAGGATGGAAGATATGGTCCAGTTTCTGTTCAACCCCAAAAAACCTCAACCATGAAAAAGAACTTACTGTTCCTGATGATGGCACTGCTTGTCCTGACCACGCAGCGCTGCGAGGTGCTGCAGCAGCTCGAACTGCCCACGGGCACGCTCACCAAAGACGAAGTGGTGAAAGCCCTCAAAGAGGCACTGAAGATAGGCACGGAGAAAGCAGTGGCCCAGCTGGCCCGCGAAAACGGCTTCTACCTCGACGACGAGGTGAAGATTCCTTTCCCCGAAGAGGTGAAGTTCGTCGAGGAGAAACTGCGGGCCATAGGCCTGAACAGCCTGGTCGACAACTTCGTCGCAAAGATGAACCACGCCGCCGAAGAGGCGGTCAGCAAGGCCGGGCCAATCTTTTACGATGCCATCCGCCAAATGACCATCACCGATGCGGTGAACATCCTCAACGGCGACGACCATGCCGCCACCGACTACTTCCGCGAGAAGACCTACGACCAGCTGGTCTCGGCCTTCAAACCCGACATCGAGAAGGCCCTCAACACCATGCATGTGGCCGACTACTGGAAGAAGGTGACCACGGCCTACGACAAGCTGCCCTTCACGAAAAAGGTAGAGACCGACCTGCCCCTCTATGTGACGCAGAAAGCCATCGACGGTCTCTTCGTGAAGGTGGCCGAACAGGAAAAGCTCATCCGCGAGGATCCCAAGGCCCGCACCACCGAACTGCTGAAGAAGGTGTTCGCCCAGGCCGGCCATGCGGTGGTCCGCTGAACCGACTCACCGCAGCAGGTCGTCCAGCTCGTTGACAGAAGAAGGCGAGGAAGCATCATCGCAGTCGAGGTCGATGTTGAAATCGGGAGGCGCCTCGAAATCCTCGGTCTGGAGAATGCCGTACTGCGGATCCTCGTAGATCTTTTTCATGTAGATGGCAAAGATCGGCAGAGCCATGTTGGCTCCCTGACCCAGGTGCAGGGTACGGAAATGGACCGAACGGTCCTCCCAGCCGGTCCACACCCCCGTGACCAGGGAAGGGGTCACCCCGATGAACCAACCGTCGGAATGGTTCTGGGTGGTGCCTGTCTTGCCGCCGATGGGGTTCATCAGCCCGTACTTGTACCGCAGACGGATGGCCGTCCCCTCCTTGACCACCCCCTCCAGCAGGTTGATCATCAGGTAAGCATCCTTCTCACTGATGGCCTCATTGAAATAGGGACGGAAAGTGGAGATGGTGTTCCCCATCTTGTCCTCGATACGGGTGACGAAAATGGGCTGGACAAAGACCCCCTTGTTGGCAAAGGTACCGTAAGCTCCCGTGAGCTCATACAGGCTCAAGTCGGACGTGCCTAAGAAGATCGAATAGACCGGATCGATGGGACTGCGGATGCCCATCTTACGCATGATGTTGATGACCGACTGGGGGTTGAACTGTTTCATCAGCCAGGCGGAGATGTAGTTCTCCGAGTTGGCCAGACCCCACTTCAGGGTGACCATCTTGCCCCAGTACTCTTTCCTGCCCGTGCTTTTGGGGATCCACACCGTATCGTTCACATGGAACACCTGCGGAATGTCGGGCACCTTGTAGCAGGGGGTGTAGCCGTCCTGCATGGCCAGGGTGTATAAGAAAGGCTTGATGGTGCTGCCCACCTGCCTTTTCTGTTTGATCACGGCATCGAACTTGAAGAAACGGAAATCGGGCCCGCCCACATAAGCCTTCACATAGCCCGTATGCGGATCAAAGCTCATCACCCCCGAACGGATGTAGAACTTGTAATACCGCAGGGAGTCCATCGGGCTCATCACGGTGTCGATGATACCCTTCCAGGAGAAGACCTTCATCGGCACGGGGGTGTTGAAGATACGTATGATGGTATCCATGGGCAGGCCGGCCCGCCGCAACATGCGGTAGCGGTCGGTACGCCGCATGGCACGGTCCATGATCTCCCGTATCTGCGAAGGTTTCAGGTCATCGGAAAAAGGCGGGTGGCGGTTGTGCCTGACATCCTCGAAGAAAGCCTCCTGCAGCTCGCCCCCCAGATGCTCCCGTACCGCCTCCTCGGCATAACGCTGAAAGACCGAATTGATGGTGGTGTAGATCTTCAGACCATCCCTGTAAATGTTGTAATCGCTGCCGTCGGGTTTCTTGTTCTTGTGACACCACCCGTAGAGCGGATCGTGTTCCCACTGGTAGAGAGCTTCCTGGTATTGCTCGTCGGTGAGGAAATACTCCCTTTGGGGATAACGCTTCATCATCGTGGTCCGGATGTATTCCCTCAGGTAAGGGGCCAGGCCTTCGTTGTGGCTTTCTATCTTCAGGTGGACACCCAGGGGCAGCTGACTGACGGAGTCGTATGTGGCCTTGTCGATATAGCCGTATTTCAGCATCTGGCCCAGCACCACGTTGCGGCGCCTGAGGGTGAGCTCAGGACGCCGGACGGGATTGTAATAGGCAGGGTTCTTGACCATCCCCACCAGCAAAGCCGCCTGCTCAAGGGTGAGGGAATCCGGCGTGGTCTGGAAATAGATCTCCGCCGCCGAATGGATCCCCACCGCCTGATAGAGGAAATCGAAGACGTTCAGGTACATGTCGATGATCTCCTCCTTGGTGTAGCTGCGTTCGAGTTTCACGGCGGTGACCCATTCCTTGAACTTGGCCACGGCCAGCCGGGCCATCCGCGCCGGTGCAAAACGCACGTGGGTGGTGTCGCGCGGGAAAAGGTTCTTGGCCAGCTGCTGTGTGATGGTGCTGCCCCCGCCGGCACTGTGCTGCCCCAGCAGGAAAGTTTTGACAAACACCCTGCCCAGACCCCGCACGTCAATGCCCGAATGACGGAAAAAACGCACATCCTCCGTCGCCACCAGCGCATCCGTAACGTATGGCGAAATATCCCGGTAGTCGACCCAGACCCTGTTCTGGACGTAGAACCTGCCCAGCAACACCCCGTCCTCGGAATAGACCTCCGAGGCTACGTTCTTCTGGGGATTCTCCAGCTCCTCAAAGGTGGGCATCGGCCCCAGCCTGCCCAGCGAGATCAACACGAAGAGCAGGACCACCGACAACAAGGCCACACCATAAAGCGACCAGAAAACAAGTAGGTATTTTCTCGTCTTCTTCCGGGACGAAACAGTATCTCCGCCTTCCTTCATAGCTGCCAAAATTAGCAAATTATGGAGAATAAATTTTGAACTTCCATCACATATTAATTTACTTTGCAGCGTTCCAAAAACGTGTGACCGTGGCAAAAAGTATGGAGGGTAAGAACAATCTGATCATCGTCGAGTCGCCGGCCAAAGCCCGTACGATCGAGAAGATCCTGGGCAAGGACTATAAGGTGAAATCCAGTTTCGGACATATCCGCGACCTGGAAAAGAAGGAACTGGGTATCGATATCCGGCATGATTTCAAGCCCAAGTACGTGGTGCCGGAAGAGAAGAAGAAGGTGGTGAGCGAGCTGAAGGACGCGGTCAAAAAGTCGTCGCGTATCTTCCTGGCCTCGGATGAAGACCGCGAGGGGGAGGCCATCGCCTGGCATCTTTCGGAGGTGCTGGAGCTCTCTCCGGAGAACAGCAAGCGTATTGTCTTCCATGAGATCACGCCCCCGGCTATCCGGGAGGCGCTGGAGGCCCCGCGCGACATCAACCACGATCTGGTGAATGCCCAGCAGGCCCGCCGTATCCTGGACCGTCTGGTGGGGTATGAGCTCTCACCCATCCTGTGGAAAAAAGTGAAGCCCTCCCTGTCCGCCGGGCGTGTGCAGTCGGTGGCCGTACGCCTGATCGTCGAAAGGGAGCGGGAGATCCTTCATTTCGAACCCACAAGCTATTTCCGCATCACGGGCGAGTTCCTGCTGGAACACGAAGGCCGGACCTACACCCTGAAAGCCGAGCTGAGCGAGCGTTTCGACAGTGAGGAGAAGGCCCGTGCTTTCCTGGAATCGGTCAAGGACAAGACCTTCCGTGTTACGGGGATCACCCGCAAACCCACCGAACGCACTCCTCCGCCGCCTTTCACCACCTCCACCCTCCAGCAGGAGGCCAGCCGCAAGCTGCGTTTCTCGGTGGCTTACACCATGTCGCTCGCCCAACGCCTCTACGAAGCAGGTCACATCACCTACATGCGTACCGACTCGGTGAACCTCTCCAAACTGGCCCTCAAAACCGCGAAGGAATGGATCACCGGGAAATACGGGGAAGAATACGCCAAGACCCGGCAGTACCGCACCAAGTCGAAAGGAGCCCAGGAGGCCCACGAAGCCATCCGGCCGACCTACCTCAACAAGGAACAGGTACCCGCCACAGCCGCCGAACAGAAACTCTACGACCTGATACGAAAAAGAACCCTCGCCTCGCAGATGGCCAATGCGAAGATCGAGAAGACCACCGTCACCTTGATCCCGGAAGGTTCGGACAAGACTTTCGTCGCCACGGGCGAGGTGGTCCTGTTTGACGGATATCTGAAGGTCTATTCCGATCAGGACAAGGAGGAAGAAGAAGAAAAAACCGACACCACCTTCCTCCCCCCGGTGAAGAAAGGGGACGAACTGAGGTATGACAGGATCATGGCCACGCAGCGTTTCAACCAGCCTCCGCCACGCTACAACGAGGCCATGTTGGTGCGCAAGCTCGAAGAGCTGGGCATCGGCCGTCCTTCCACCTATGCTCCGACCATCACCACCATCCAGCAAAGAGGATACGTGGTCAAGGATGACCGTCCCGGCGAGAGCAGGCCGATCACCCAACTCACGCTGCGGAAAGAGAAAGTGGAGAAGAAGACGAAACGGGAAACCTTCGGGAAGGAACGCGGCAAGCTCTTCCCCAGCGACATCGGCATGGTGGTCAATGATTTCCTGCTGAAGCACTTCCCCGACATCCTCGATTACAATTTCACGGCTACCATCGAGAAGCAGTTCGACGAGATCGCACGGGGGAAGATGGACTGGATCGAGATGATCCGGCACTTTTACCGCGAGTTCCATCCCAAGGTGGAAAAAACGGAGAAAAGCTCGGGCCGCACTACGGGCGAGCGCATCCTGGGCACCGACCCTGAGAGCGGCAAGGAGGTGATCGCCAAGGTGGGGAGGTACGGACCGGTGGTCCAGATAGGCAGGGCCGATGACGGTGAGAAACCCCGTTACGCCAGACTGCGCAAGGGCCAGCTCATCGAGACCATCACCCTGGAGGAAGCCCTCGGCCTCTTCCGCCTGCCCCGCACCGTGGGCACCTTCGAAGGGAAAGAAATCATCGCCTCGGTGGGACGCTACGGCCCCTACCTGCGCCATGACAACAGCTTCTACTCGATACCCGACAGCGACGACCCGCATACCATCACCGAAGAACGGGCCATCGAGATCATCCTCGAAAAAAGAGAACAAGACAGGAACAGGGTGCTCCGCACCTTCGACGAGGATCCCGGCCTGCAGATCCTCAACGGCCGCTGGGGACCGTACATAAAGTACAACGACAAGAACTACCGCATCCCGCGCAACCGCAAGGCGGAAGAACTCACCTACGAGGAGTGCATGGAGATCGTCCGCAACACCGAGGCCAGTCCCCGTCAGCGCAGAAGGAAGAGATGATGGACCTGAACGATTATTTTGACCCCGTCAGCCTGCCCAAGCCGCTGCTGCGCAATGTGGCAGCCACGGAAGAGTTCGCCCGTCGTCTGACGGTACACGTCCCCGACCAACCGATCCGCGACGTCGGCGATTTCGATGTGGCCCTGCTCGGCGTTCCCGAAGACCGGCTTTCAGACAACAAAGGAGCTTCCGAAGCTCCCGACCACATACGCAGCAAGCTGTATGCCCTGAGCCGCCTGCGGGGGTCGCTGAAGATCATCGATCTGGGCAATATGCGCGTGGGAAACACCCCCGGCGACACACAATACGGCCTGGAGGATATCCTCTTCCACCTGCTGGAGAACGAGGTGATCGCCATCGTGCTGGGCGGGACCCAGGAGATCACCCTGCCGGCATGCCGGGCCGTGGAGAAATACCGGGGCAGGAGCCGGCTGGTGACCCTCGACGCCCGCCTTGACCTGTCCAAAGGAGACGACACGCTCCGGTCGGACAACTGGCTGGAAGAACTGTTGGACAGGGAGGGTACCCTGCGGAGCCTGGGCTATCAGGAATACCTGGTCAACCCCCGCGACACGGAACGGCTCCAGAAACACGGACATACGGCCAGACGCCTGGGAAGAGTGCGGGAAGACCTCTCCGACCACGAACCCTGCTTCCGGGACACGGAGGTCCACAGCTACGATCTTTCCGTCGTTAGGATGAGCGACGCTCCCGGCACACTGAACCCCTCTCCCAACGGCCTCTCCGGCACGGAAGTGTGCCAGCTGGCCCTTTATTCCGGCCTCAGCGACCGCGTGACCTCTTTCCTGGTCACGGAGGTCAACCCCCGTCTCGACCCGCGGGACCAGACCGCCCACCTGGCAGCACAGATGACCTGGTTCTTTCTTTCAGGACTCTCCCGGCGCACCCGCGAACAACCCGACCCCTCCAGCGAACATTTTATCCAGTTCATCCTCGATCTCCCCGCTACAGAGGAGAAGATCACTTTCCTGAAAAGTCACCTCACCAACCGTTGGTGGTTCCTTTCCCCTGTCCCTGACAAGGTCACGGGGAAAAAAGAATGGATCCCCTGCTCCTACCGCGATTACCAGATGGCCTCGCACCGGGAGATCCCCGAACGATGGTTTTCTCTCGTCCAAAAAAGCTGATCAGACAGAACCAGGCACCTCGTCCCGCCCAATCCTCTGAAGCAACACAACGCTCCTGCCGGATCGGAAAAAAATGTAACTTTTTGCTTCCCGATCATGTATAAAGGCTGTGGTCACTCCGGTGGTTATTAACAGGGGGGTGTTGATATTATTGGAGGAAAGTATTATTTTTGCTTACTTTACCACAATGCAGATCCTAGAATTTCGATGACCACTGTTTGATGAGCAGCCGGAGAGGAAAGATCGTACGATGGATGGTGTGGATGATGTTCCTGGGGGTGAGGATGGTCTCCGGCCAGGAGGATCCACAGTTGAGTCAATTTATGTTCAGTAAGCTGACATATAACCCGGGGTTTGCAGGAAGCAACGGCGGCATCTGTGTCACCGGTCTCAACCGCCAGCAATGGGTAGGTTTCAAGGGCGCTCCATCGACCACCATTTTTCAGGGGGAGGCATTTGTCAAGCCTTTTGGTCTTCCCAGCGGGGTGGGGCTCACTTTCACCAGTGACAAGCTGGGTTTTGAGAACAACCTTTCGATCACAGGCACTTATGCATACCGTCTGGAGCTGGGCAGCGGCACCCTCGGTATCGGGCTCAGTCTGGGGCTGATCAACAAGTCGATCGACCCCACCTGGGAGGTGCCTACCAGCGACTACCACACCCCTCCCAGCGGCGATCCCCTCATCCCCGACAACAAGGAAAGCGCCATGGCCTTTGACATGGGCCTGGGACTCTATTATCATTCGGACGAGTTCTACGTAGGCGTATCCTCCACCCATCTCAACGCACCCGTGATCAAATACACCGAGGGGGAACCTTTCATCGCACGGCACTATTACGTGGTGGCAGGATACAACCTGCGTCTGCCCGACCCGTCTTTCGAGATCCTGCCCGCCTTTTTCCTGCAATCCGACGGGAAAGCTACCCAATTTTCTCTGAACCTCAATGTGCTTTACAATAAAAAGGTATGGGGCGGCGTTTCCTACAGGACCGGCGATGCCATCGTGGGCATGATCGGACTGCAGCTGATGAGCGGACTGAGGATCGGATACGCTTACGATTTCCAGACCTCCGAGATCAGGAACAACACCGGAGGCTCCCATGAAGTAATGGTGAAATATTGCTTCAACCTGAGCCTGCAAAGGGAACCGAAGAGCTATAAAAGTATCAGATTTTTATGATTTTTGAAAAAAATTGTATTACTTGCAGTATCAATAACATTGTAGCGTTATGAAAAAGTTGAGTGTAATCGGGTTGATCGTGATCTTTTTCCTGAGTGGCTGCGGAAGCTCGTTCAACGGCGAGCTGGTAGGGATCCCGGGAAAAAAATATTTCGAACCCGAACCCTACGGTATGGTTTTCATTCCCCAGGGGAGCTTCAACATGGGCCCGAGCGACCAGGATATCAGCTGGGCCATGAACTCAACCAGCAAAACGGTCACCGTCGACGCTTTCTGGATGGATGAGACAGAGATCACCAACAGCGAATACCGCCAGTTCATCAATTACGTCAGGGATTCCATCATGCGGTACAAGCTGGGCGAGGCAGGCATCGAAGGATTCTTCAAGGTCGATGAGAACGGCGACCAGTACGATCCTCCCGTCATCGACTGGGAGACCAAGATCGACTGGGAGAACGAGGATGTGAAAAATGTCCTCGAAGACATGTACTATCAGCCCAACGAACGCTACTTCGGCAAAAAGCAGATCGATCCCCGTAAGCTCATCTATTCCTATTTTTGGATCGATCTCAAGCAGGCTGCCAAAGTCTCCAACGCTTACGATTACAAGACCAAATCGTACCACGGCAAGGTGTATGACTACGTGAATGAGAAGTGGATCCCCATCCAGGATCGTTCGGCCTTCATCTTCCACGATGAGGTCCCCTGCTATCCCGACACTTTGGTGTGGATCCGCGACTTCACCTACTCGTACAACGAACCGTGGACCAACATGTATTTCTGGCATCCCGCCTTTTACGATTATCCGATCGTGGGCGTCACCTGGAAGCAGGCCTCGGCCTTCAGCATCTGGCGGACAAAATACCTGAACGATTTCCTCCGCTCCGAAGGAAGGCCGGAGGTACAGGAATATCGCCTGCCTACCGAGACAGAATGGGAATACGCTGCACGTGGCGGGCTTGACCTTTCCATGTATCCCTGGGGCGGTATCTACACTCGTAACTACCAGGGTTGTTTCCTGGCCAACTTCAAACCGCTGCGCGGCAACTACATCGACGACGGTGCCCTCACCACCAACAAAGTGGGCTCCTACGAACCCAACGAGTACGGCCTTTACGACATGGCCGGCAACGTCGCGGAATGGACTTCCAGCGCTTACGACGAATCGGCCTATCTCTTCATGCACGACATGAACCCCGACTACAAATACAACGCACGTCCCGACGAAGCCCCCGTGATGAAACGCAAAGTCATCCGCGGCGGCTCCTGGAAGGACATCGCTTATTATCTGCAGGTGAGCACCCGTACTTACGAATATCAGGACTCCGCCAAATCGTTCATCGGTTTCCGCAACGTCCGTTCGTACATGGGCACGGGCATCTGATCCCCTTCTTGAGAAAAATGACGATATTGTAAATAAAACCTTTTGAGATCATGAAAATCAAGGAATTAGTTCAGACAAGCGGCTGGAAGAACTTCATGGCCAAGTTGTATGGCTGGGGAGCATCGGTAGTGATCATCGGTGCTCTTTTCAAGATCAACCACTATCCCGGTGCGAACATCATGCTGATCCTGGGGCTGACGACAGAAGCCATCATTTTCTTTTTCTCGGCCTTCGAACCACCGCACGAGGAACCCGACTGGACACTGGTCTACCCCGAGCTGGCCGGCCTGACCGATGAGGATGAGATGGCTCTTCCTTCAGGAGGACGGCACCGGGGTGGTTACGGCGGCTCCACATCCGCCCTCGAAAAGTTTGACAAACTCCTTGAGGAAGGCGAGATCACTCCCGACCTGTTCAACAAACTGGGTCAGGGACTGCAGCGTCTCAGCGAAACAGCCGAAAAACTGAACGACATTTCCGACGCGGCAGCCGCCTCCACCAAATATGCCGAAAGCCTGGAAAAAGCCGCAGAAACAGTCGATCAGCATACCGAAAACTACGTCAGCTCCACCGAAGAGCTGAAAGGTTCGGTCGACCGTCTGTCCGAAGCTTACGACAAAACAGCCAACCTGATCACCGAGTCGGGTACCAACTACCAGCGTCTGGCCGAGTCGTTCAGCCATATCGAGGACGGCAGCAAGTCGTACAACGAACAGCTGGAGACCCTCAACAAGAACCTCTCGGCACTCAACGCTGTGTATGAACTGCAGCTTCAGACCTCCAACGAACAGCTTAAGAAAGCCGAAGAAGCATACTCCGGCCTTGCCCAGATGATGGAAGACCTGAAAGCTTCGGCAGAAAGCTCGGCCCGCTACAGGGAAGAGGTCACCAAGCTGAGCGAGAACCTCGCCGAGCTCAATACCATTTACGGGAACATGCTGGCCGCTATGAACGTGATGAAAAAATAACCACACACATCCTTGATGTCCCCTATATTGAATGTAGCCATTATTCCATAAACCAAGAACATTATGGGCCACGGAAAAGAGACCCCGAGACAAAAGATGATCGGGATGATGTATCTGGTGCTCACCGCACTTCTCGCCCTGAACGTTTCGAAGGAGGCGGTTGAGGCGTTCAAGCTGGTCGACGAAAGCCTGAACCAGACCACCGAGATCAACGTGGAAAGGAACAATCAGGTGTATTCCGACTTTGAACGCAAGGCCGCTACCAACCCCGTAAAAGCCGGCCCCTGGCGCGACAAAGCCAACGAAGTGAAGAACAGGGCCAACGAAATGTACGACTATATCCAGGCCATCAAGCTGGAAATCGTCAAAACAGCAGAAGGGGAGAACTCGGAAGCCATCGACGGGAACAAGATCATCGTCGAGAAAATACACAAGATCGACGAAAACAACGTTCCTTCCCAGATCCTCATCGGGGCCAACATGGACGGAAAAGCTTACGATCTCCACCATGCGCTCGATGATTACCGGGAATTCCTCCTCAATATCATCGGCAACAAAAACCCCAAACTGGTAGAGTCGATCAAAAAGACCCTGGACACTTCCGACAAGGAAGACCCGGGTGGAGAAAAGGTGTCATGGGAGATCCATAACTTCCACACCCTTCCTCTCATCGCCGTGATCACCATTCTCTCCAAACTGCAGGGGGATGTCCGGAACACCGAGGGTCTGACGCTCAACTACCTCTACAACCAGATCGAGGCCAACGACTTCAAGTTCAACAAACTCGTCCCCACCGTCATCGCCACGAGCAATTACGTGATGAAAGGAGGAGAGTACCAGGCCCATGTCTTCATCGCAGCTACCGACACCACCCAGAAACCGCAGGTGCTCATCGGCAAATACAAAAAGGTAAAACTTCCCGATGGTACGTTCAAATACGAAATGGTGGGGAATTACAAGGTACTGCCTGTGGATGAGCGTGGCCGTGGTGTTTACAAGGTACCCGCCAGCTCCATTGGCGAGAAGAAGTGGGGCGGTCTCATCCGTATGCGTGCTCCGTCGGGTGATACCATCGCATTCCCGTTCGAGGCTTCCTATACCGTAGCAGCCCCCAACGTGGTGGTCTCCCCCACGGCCATGAACGTCTTCTATGTGGGTGTCGACAACCCGGTGGACATCTCCGTCCCCGGCGTAGGATCTGATAAGATCACCGCTACCATGACCAACGGAGTGATCAAGAAAGGAAAAGTGAAAAATTTCCGGGGTTCTTGGATCGTTCGTCCCAAAACACCCGGCAAACCTGCCCAGGTGCGTGTCTTCGCCGACATCAACGGTAAAAAGGTCTCCTTCCCGCCCATCTCGTTCCGCGTCAAGCGAGTACCCCCGCCCGTGGCCAAAGTGGCAGGCAAAAAGGGAGGGAACATCTCCAAGGCCGCTCTGGCAGCACAAAGCGTTGTGCTGGCTGAAATGGAGAACTTCGACTTTGACCTGAAATTCAGGGTGACCTCATTCAGGATGTCCGTTACCCTCAAAGGATTCACCTACGACGAAATATCCAACAACAACCGGATCACACCGAAAATGAAATCCTACATCAACCAGATGAGAAGGAACAGCAAGGTCATTTTCGACGATATCAAGGCTGTGGGTCCGGACGGTGTGACCCGCCGACTGAACCCGATCGTGTTTACCATCAACTAAATAGAGGTACGACCATGAAAAAACTGTTTTCCCCGGTCCTTCTGATGATGTTGTTCCTGGCCCCTTCTTTCACCCAGGTGAAGGGACAGGAAGTCACCAAGGAAAGATGGATCTATGAGAAATCGATGCAGGACAGGAAACCGGTACCCTATCCTTATGTCCGTGAGGCGGACGTGATGTGGGCCAAGAAGATCTGGAGGCTGGTGGACCTCAGGCAGAAGTTCAACCTGCCCCTCTATTATCCCACCGCACCCATCGGTGACAGGAAAAGTCTCATCGACGTCATCTACGATGCACTGCGGGCTGGCGAGGTGACCGCCTACGACCCGTTCCACGATGACATGACCGTCAAGATCACCCAGGATGATATTGAGAAAAACTTTGGTGCCAGCACCGAAGTGATCCAGGTGCCCGACGAGAACGGCGTGATGCACGACACTACCATCGTCAACGAAGCCCGTACCTCGGATGTCAAGGAATACATCATCCAGGAAGTATGGTTCTTCGATAAGACACGCTCCACACTCGACGTACGTATCCTGGGGATCTGCCCGGTACGTATCAGCGAAAACCCCACCACCGGTCAGATGGAAAGAAGGAAACTTTTCTGGATCTACTATCCCGAATTCCGTGATATCTTCGCCAACCATGAAGCCTATAACCCTTACAACGATGCCCAGAAGATCTCGTTCGACGACCTCTTCATGCAGCGTCGTTTCCACGGGGTGATCATCACGGAATCCAACGTCTACGACAACCGACCCATCGATTCCTATGAATCTGGGCGTGCCGCCCTCCTGGAAGCCGACAGGATCAAGAACTCCATCTTCAACTTCGAACAGGACCTCTGGGAATACTGATGCCGGATATTCCTTTTGCGCAACATAAAAAAGGCCGTTCTCCCGAACGGCCTTTTTCTTTTCCTCTTTTCTCTTCCATTACAGGAACTTCTCCCCTGCCTTTATCTGCACTTCCTTGACGAACTGCTTGATCCGCTGTTCTTCACGTTTGGGACAGATGAGCGTGATCTCCCCCGACTGAACAACGATATAGTCCTCAAGCCCGTAGGCGACCAGCAGCTTGCCTTCGTCCGTACGAACTATGGAGTTCTTCACTTCATACAAAAAAACCTGATCCCCTGTGACCATGTTCCCGTGATCATCATGCTCGGAATGCTCATAGAGGGAGTTCCAGGTTCCCAGATCGGACCATCCGAAGTCGGCACAGATCACATAAACGTTCTCGGCCTTCTCCATAATGGCATAATCGATGGATATCTCCGTACAGTTGGCATAGGCCTCATAAATGAACGACTCTTCTTCCGGGGTGTAATATTTCCCTCTCCCTTCTGCGAAGATATGGTACAGATCGGGCATGTATTTCTCGAAAGCCTTCACAATGCTTTCAACCGACCAGAGGAAGATCCCGGCGTTCCAGTAGAAATCTCCGCTGGCCAGAAAGATCTCCGCCATCTCCCTGTCCGGTTTTTCGGTAAAGGTCTTTACCTTGTACAGATCATTGTGGTCGGGTTGACGGGTATCCTTCTTGATCTGGATGTATCCGTAACCTGTTTCCGGCCGTGTGGGTTCGACCCCGATGGTGAGGAGTGCTTCGTGATCCTCAACAAAATCCAGCCCCTCACCGATCACCTCCAGGAATTTTCGCTCATCCAGGATGAAATGGTCGGACGGAGCGACGACCATCACTGCCTGAGGATCCACCTCCCGTATTTTCTCACTGGCATAGGCAATGCAGGGAGCGGTGTTCTTCCTGAACGGCTCGGAAAGGACCCTGTCGGGACGGATCTCCGGGAGCTGTTCCATGACCAGATCGGTATACTCCTTGTTGGTGACGATGAGGATGTTATCTTTCGGACAGATCTTCAGGAAACGGTCGTAGGTCATTTGCAGCAGCGACCGGCCCGTTCCCAGGATATCAAGGAACTGCTTGGGCCTGTGAGCCCGGCTGTAAGGCCAGAACCGGCTCCCGACCCCTCCGGCCATGATCACACAGTAATGATGTTCGTTCATGGTTTCAATAGTTTGGCCCAAAGATAAATAAATATCCCCGAATGGGAATAATTGCGTATTTTTGCCACTGAAAGCCGGTAACCATGCGAAATCTTCTGTTCCATTTCGGCAATTATTTCCTTCTGCTGACGAAAGTCTTCTCCAAACCGGAGAAGAAGAGGATCTACTACCGCCAGTTCGTTCAGGAGCTGAACAATATCGGCCTTAATTCATTGGGTATCGTTCTGATCATTTCTCTTTTCATGGGATCGGTGATCACCCTGCAGACAGCCTATAACACCGAAAGTCCTTTCCTCCCCAAGTACCTGATCGGGCTCGGCTGCCGTGATTCGATGATCCTGGAGTTTTCCTCCACCATGATCGCCCTTATCATGGCGGGCAAGGCCGGTTCGAACATTGCCTCCGAACTGGGAACGATGCGTATCACCGAACAGATCGACGCCCTGGAGATCATGGGGATCAATTCTGCCAGTTTTCTCATACTTCCCAAGATCCTTGCCTCGCTCTTTTTCTTTCCCCTGCTCACGATCATCAGCATCATCACGGGGATCTTCGGGGGATGGCTTTCCGTAGTGGTGACCGGGGTCATCCCCGTACCCGATTTCAATTACGGGCTTCAGTATGCTTTCAATCCTTTTTTCGTCACCTACACGCTGATCAAGACCACGGTGTTCGCCTTCATCATTTCTTCCGTCTCCTCCTATTACGGTTATACCGTTGAAGGAGGGGCACTGGAAGTGGGCCGGGCCTCCACCAAGGCAGTGGTATACAGCAGTATCAATATCCTGCTGTTCAACGTCATCCTAACCCAACTCCTGCTGTCATGATCCGGGTGGAACATCTTACCAAGGTCTTTGACGACAAGACCGTCCTGGATGATATCTCCTGCACCTTTGAGAAAGGCAAGACCAACCTGATCATCGGTCAGAGCGGTTCGGGCAAGACCGTCCTCCTGAAGAGCATCGTGGGCCTGATCGAGCCCACCCGTGGAGAGATCTTTTACGGCGATGTCAACTTCACACGGCTCAACTTCATGGAGAAAAAAGACATCCGCAAGAAGATCGGCATGCTTTTCCAGGGAGCGGCCCTTTTCGACTCGGCTACCGTCGAAGAGAACGTAATGTTCCCGCTCCACATGTTCACCAACATGACCGACGAGGAAAAGCGGGAACGTGCCAATTTCTGCCTGGAAAGAGTGAACGTCGTCAATGCCAACCATCTTTATCCTGCCGAGATCAGCGGAGGGATGAAGAAACGGGTGGCCCTGGCACGTGCCATCGTCCTGAACCCCGACTACCTCTTCTGCGACGAACCCAATTCAGGCCTCGATCCCCAGACATCCATCCTCATTGACCAGCTGATCAAGGATATCACCGAAGAATTCCAGACCGTGACCATCGTCAACACCCACGACATGAACTCCGTCATGGGCATAGGTGAAAAGATCGTTTTCATCCACGAGGGCAAAAAAGTGTGGGAAGGCAACAACAAAGAGATCCTCTATTCGGACAACGAGATCCTCAATAACTTCGTCTTTGCCAATCAGATGGCGATGGAACTCAAGAAAGCACGCGCACGCAGTTAAAGCACCGCGTCAGCATCCCCCGGAAGCCACGACCTTCTTCTTCCTGCGAGGGACTACGATCTTGGGCGCCTTTTTTTCCGGCAGGTTCATCTGCCCGCCCTGTTTGAAGAATTTCGCATAATCGTACCGGGGATGTTCGTCGTAACATTTCCCTTCCACTTCGCTCGGTAATGGCTTGCCCGTGACATAAAAGTCGTAACCGCCGAGCATGACTTTCACGTTCTCGTAACCCAGCTGGCGAAGCAACATCCACGGACCGCAGCCGTTCACCTCATCGTCGGAATAGATGATGAAAGTCTTGCCGGCTTCTTCTTTCAGACGCGACAGGTTCTCCTTGCCCAGCAGATCGTGCATCGGCACGTTGACAGCCCCGCGTATATGCCCGACGATGTAATCCTCGGGGGTACGGACATCGAGAAGAACATATCCTGGATCCCCCTTCCGTACGATCTCACGCACCTGGCCGGGAGTGATCACATCTTTCATGTCCAGCACCTCCTGCAGCATCTCCCCGGCACTGACCGGATAGTATCGCATCGGCCTGCCGGAAAAGAGAAATCCGGGGATCACCAGCATCAGAAGCAGGATGGCTGCCCAATGGTTGGAGTTGAGATGAATCTTTGCCATGTTCGGAATCTTTTTTCGTTAACAACCACCTGAGGCGACCACTTTCTTTTTTCTGCGGGGAACCACTTTGAGTGGCGTTTTTGTCTTTTTGGCCGTCGTTGTCGTCCCTCCCCTGAAATACTGTCCCGCGGCCACACGGAAATCGTACAGTTCGAACGCCTCGGACGAAGCGGTGGAGGGGGGTAAAGGAGGATTCATGATGGTCTCGATCCACCGGTTCAGGCCGCCCTTCATCACATAGGTATTGCTGTATCCCAGACGGCGGGTCAGCACCCACGCCTGGTTGGCCCGGATGGTGCCGTTGGAATAGAAGACATGGGTCTGCTCGTCACCGCTGATGAGGTCGAGGTTCTCCGGATCGAGGATATGTGCCAGAGGGATGTTCACCGCCCCCGGCAGATGGAACTTGCTGTAAGAAACCGAATCCCTGACATCGATCAGATGGAGCGAAGGGTCGCGGTCAATGAGCAGGGATGCCACCTCATCGGTGGAGAAAAAACGGGTCTCCCGCCCCAGGTCCTGAAGGAGCTTCTGAGGAGGAATATCACTGCTTTCGGGCCTCTCCGGCAGCAGCCATACCAACAGGCCTATGCCCAGGGCCACTACCGTCAAAAAGATGGTTCCTTTCTGCATGACAACAAGATTTTCACCGTTAATATTCAGGTTTTTTCACCCTCTTCTCGATGAGGGGAACCAGATAGAACAACCCTACGGCCACGAGGATGAGCAGGAAAGTGAAGAGGCCGCGGCTCATGCCGAGGGTGTCGTAGATCTTGATACCTCCCTCGTAGCCGCTGTTGACGAAATCCTTGATCAGCGGATAGGTCTCACCGTAAAGCAGTGCGCCGAGGAAAGTGCCGACGACGAACATCATCGCATCCATTTTCCCGATGGAGGAGGCTGCGAAGCCCGTACCCGGGCAGAAGCCGCCCGTGACGAAGCCCAGCCCCATGATCATTCCTCCTACGATGGCCGCCCCCCAGTAAGTGGGCTGCACATACAGCATGCTCACATCGATCCAGCCGAAGTAATCCAGCAGGACAATGCCTGCGGCAGCGGTGGCCGCCCCCGTGAAGAAGACACGCAAAACAACGAAGTCATAACCGTAAAACAGCCCGACGAGGTTCTTCGACGAAGAGAACCCCGCAGCCTCCAGGATGAAACCAAAGGCAATGCCGATGAGCATGGCAATGATGAAATCCCATTCCGGAGCGATGATCCCTTGAGGTACTAAAGGTCCCATATCTTTTCCTTTCTTTTAGATCCAGAGTTTCCTGAAGAAATAAGCGAACAGGTATCCTCCGCCGAAGATGGCGAGCATGGTGACGAACCCTCCCGTAGCCAGTACGGTGATGCCGCTGAGGGCGGCACCGCTCGTGCAGCCCCGTGCCATGGTGGCCCCGTACTCAAAGAGGATACCACCGATCAGGGCCCACAACAGCCTTTTTCGCGAAGTGATCCCCGGGGAATGTTCCACACGCAGCTTCAGGCGACCCGACAGGGCCCCCGAGATGAAACCTCCCACCAGGACACCCAGCAGCTCAAAGTTGAGCCAGTCCTTCAAAGGGCTGTGCGGACCATTGACATATTTCCCGTAAAACTCGGAATGATGAGCATGTTGCGGGGCCACAGCCTCCACCACGGCTGCGGTGACCCTCTTAGGGCCACCGCTGGCACCGGGTCCGCGACCGGAAAAATAGAATGCAGCGATCAGCACAAGACCCAACAACACCCCCGCAAGATAAGGGTTCATGTACTTGTTCGGGTCCGGTGTTCGGGTTCCTCCGTTTTCCATGACACATACTGTTTTTTAATACAAATACCTTGTGATCTGGCCTGCTTCGAGCATGATGAAGCGGAACATCAGTCCCCCGAAAAGCACCAGGAAAGCTGGCACCGCGGCAGGGATCCTGTAACCTTTCCATTCCAGCACTTCGAGGAAGGCGGGCACCAGCAGCCCCAGGATCATCACGAACCCCCAGAAGGGCACCGTGAACTCCCCGCCCAGGAAGAGGCTGGCTGCCTCCTGCTGCACCTCGGTACTGGCCAGAAAGCCCATGAACATATGTACGATGAAAAAGATCTCGATGGTGATGAGCAACAGATCGATACGGCCAAACAGCATCTTCTCCTCATGATCCTTGCTCAGCCACATGATGGTAGCCGCTCCCGTCGAAAGCCCCGAGGTCAGGAACAAGGGCCCCAGGATCGAGGTGTTCCACAAAGGACGGGCATTGAAGGCCGACAACAGGATCCCGGTATAAATACCCAGGATGGTAGCCAGTACGATCATCACCCACGCAAAAGGCCTGCGGTTGCGGATCACCCACCCCTCAAAAGTATAAAGCCATTTGTACTTCCAGTCCCATGAGGGTACCAGCTCCCGCAGGTAACTGGCACTCCAGATGATGGAGAAGGGGGTCACCAGCATCAGCGTCCAGGCACCCCACGACATGGGCGACTCCAGACGAATGGTGGTATAGAGCCGCCAGAAGAACAGCTTATGCCGAAGATCAAGGAAAAGGGCGCCCAGGCCGATGACCAGCGCCACAGGGGTGATGAAAGAGGCCCACTTGACGGCCGTGGGGGCTTTGTCCTCCTTGCCCATGATCACATACAACGAGGCGAAGAAGATCAGGCCCGCAGCCAGACCGCCAAGAAAAAGATATAGAGGGATCTGCCAGTGCCAGAGGGTAAGATAGGGATCCACCCCCGGGATATTCCTTCCGCTGACGATCAGTTCTTCATTCATCGGTCCATGTTTTTGGTTACAAAAGGAAATAAAGCTGAGGTTTGGTACCTGCTTCCGGGGCCAGCACCTTCCACTTGCGTTCGGCCACCACCTTGGAGACATCGCTGTTGGGATCATCGAGGTCACCGAAATGGAGACAATGTGTAGGACACACCTCCACACAGGCGGGGTTCTCCCCTTTCTCCACACGGTGGACGCAGAACGTGCACTTGTCCACGTAGCCGTCGGGGTGGGGATAACGAGCATCGTACGGACAGGCCTCAATGCAGGCCCCGCAGCCGATGCATTTGTCGTGATCGACCAGGACGATGCCTCCCTCCACAATATGGCTGGCACCCGTGGGACAACAACGCACACAGGGTGCATCCTCGCAGTGGTTGCACCGTTCGGAGCGTATCTCCATCTCCACATGAGGATAGGTGCCTGCCACACTCTCCACGATCCAGTCACGGGCATAACCCAGCGGGACATTGTTCTCGGTCTGGCAGGCCACCACGCAGTCGGAGCAGCCGACACATTTCTTGGTGTCTATGGCCATTGCATATCTCATGATGCCACCTCCTTTCCGCTTTCTTCAGGTTTTTCTGTCAGGAACGTCACGAAATTGCCCCGCATGCCGGTTCCTCCCATCACGGGGTCCATCGTTATCTGGGTGATCAGTTCGCTGTCGCTGGCACCCCGGCCGTAAGCACGGGTAAGCAGTTTCTCCTTATGGCCGAAGCCGTGCACCATATAAACCGAGTCCCAGCGTATCCTTTCGGTGATACGCACCTTCACCGGAAAGGAGGAGACCACGCCGTCCTGGTTCTTCAGCCAGACATACTGACCGTTCTTGAGCCCCCAGAGACGGGCCACCTTGGGATTGACCCAGACGGAGTTCTCCTTGCGCAGCTCCCACAGGTTGGGGTTGTTGGCCGTACGGCTGAAGGTATGCATGGGTGCCCGGCCGTAGTTCAGACGATAATACCCCGGCGGCGGGTCGGGATGCGGCGTATAGTTGGGCAGCGGATCAAAACCGGCAGCAGCGAAATCGGTGGAATAGAGCTCGATCTTGCCGGTATTGGTGTTGAACTCGTAATCCTCGCCGTTGAGGAAATAGAGGTCGTCGTATTCTCTCTTCAGCTTCTTGACGCCCAGGCGTTTCATCTCCTCGAGCGAGCTGCCCACCTGTTTCAGCTGCCAGTCGAGCAGCTCTTCGATGTCTTTCCACGGGAAATAATCCCCCAGGCCGAGCCGGTTGGCCAGTTCCTTGGCGATCCACCAGTTGGGCTTGGTGTCGTAGAGTGGCTCGGTGGCCGGCATACGAAGGGCCATGTTGGGCTCCCGGTGGGGCGAAGTACGTATGCCGTCGTAACGCTCGAGGTAGGTGCACTCGGGCAGCACCACATCGGCATACTGAACGATGTCCATCGGCATGGTATCGATGACCACCAGAAAATCGAGATTGTCGAGAGCCTCGATGGTCTTGTTGGTATCCGGTAACGAGGCGGTGAGGTTGGTGCCATAGACCATCCATGCCTTGATGTTCCAGTCGCGCGAAGGATCGGGGATGGTCAGATCGCATACGGCCGTGGTGAGCACCTCGTTGGCCAGGGCGTACTGCTCTTTGTAGAAATCACGCCACGTGATCTTCGGTTTGGGATATTCGGGTGTGGGCCACTTGGGCAGATGGACCCCCTCGGGCACGAAGAAGCCGCCGCGGCGTCCCCACGAGCCCAGCAGCGCATTGAGGATCGCGATGGCACGCGAACGCTGGGTGTCATCACCGTACCAGGTCACATGCCGGCCGGGATGGACGATGACGGCAGGAGCGGCATGGGCCATCTCACGGGCCGTTTTACGGATCAGATCGGGCCGGATGGTCGTGATCCCGTAAGCCCATTCAGGTGTCTTGTCCTTCACATGTTCCTTGAGCTCCTTGAAACCAAAAGTATATTTTTCGACATACTCTTTGTCGTACAGCTCTTCATAGATGATCACATGCATCCACGCCAGCAACAGGGCGATGTCGGTGGCCGGCTTGATGGGCAACCAGTACTTGGAGTGCGAAGCGGCCGTGCTGAAACGCGGATCGACGGTGATGATGGTAGCCCCCTTGTCGATGGCTTCCGACATCTCCTGGATCTGGCCATTGTGCATGTTCTCGCCGATATGGGATCCTATGAGCACCAGACAGCGGGTATCGCGGATGTCGGTCCTTTCGGGCGACATCACCTCCTCACCGAAAGTGGCGGCAAAAGCCACCTCACGCGGACCCCGGCACTGCGCAAAGGAAGGAGCCGCAATGAATGAAGAACCATAGGCCTTCATCAGGTGGGTGATCATCTTCCCTCCCGTGCCGTGGGAGAAAAGCGCCACCGCCTCGGGACCATATTTTTCCTTGATCTCGGTGAATTTCCTGGCCACCAGGTCAAGCGCCTCCTCCCAGGTGGCTTCCCTGAAACGCTGGTTTCCCGGCTTCCCTTCACGGATCAGAGGAGTCTTCAGACGGTCGCCGTCATAGTACATGCCGACCCCGCCGGTACCGCGCGGGCACAGACGACCCATACTGTGGGGATCATCCTCATTGCCGATGATCTTCTGGATGCGCCCTTGCTTGTCGGTATATACCCAGCCGGCACACTTCCAGAAACAGACCTCACAGTAGGTAGGGGTACGGGTCAGTTCCTCGCCGGCCTCGATCGTATCATCCGGCCCTCCCTGCGAGAAAGCCCGGATGGCCGGCCTGGCAAACATCAACGCACCCGCACCGGCACCCGTGATCTTGATGAAATCGCGTCGCGATGTGTGCTTCATGATTCTTCGTGGATTTGTCCGAGAATTTTTTGTGAACCTCTATATGCAAATTTATCGAAATGACATATATCATATCCTCCTCTCATGACTCTTCTCCGCACCTACCTGGCAACCACCCACGGACACACCACTCATCCTCCTGTCCCTCTGTATGTTACGACTATTTAGAATGCATATAAATTTCTATATATGTTGCTAAACATATAACAATACGGGCTTTCCGGCATCTCTCAGGGGACCGGGAACTTTTTTGTAATTCCTTTACCAATTACGGTCGCCCCACGCCGGACTTTTTTGTGCGTATGCCGGTTTTTCCGTTCTGGTGTTCCCGGAGGCACTCTCTGACATATGTTTTTTTGATAAGTTTGTGGCAGGATGAAGATTTTTCCTGTTACGGGGATCATTCTGGCTGGGGGTAAGAGCAGCCGCATGGGTCGTGACAAGGGGCTGTTGCGCTGGCGCGGCAGGCCGTTGGTGGCACATGCGCTCGACCTGCTGCGGCCGTTGTGCGACCACCTGATCCTCTCAGCCAACGACCCTGCCTACGAGGCGTTCGGCGTCCCTGTGGTCCCGGACAGATGGCACGACCGCGGCCCGCTGGGCGGCCTCGCCACCGGCCTCCGGCACTCCTCCACCACCCACAACCTCATCATCCCCTGCGATACTCCCCTGCTGAACCGAGAACTGCTGCATCACATCCTCGCCCGCAGCACCGGCTACCGGGCCGTCGTACCCGTCCATGAGGACGGGAAAGTGGAACCCCTCTGCGGATATTACTCAAAAGAGACACTCCCGGCCATAGAAGAACAACTCCGGCAGGGAGACAACCGCATCACCCGTCTTCTTGAAAAGATCCCCACCCTCTACCTGAAAATGGATGCTTCATTGCCTTTTTACCACGACGATCTCTTCCTGAACATCAACACCCCGGCCGACCTGGAGAAGATCACCGGACGTTCCTGACAGCTCACTCCCGGGCATCGTCCTTTCTCCTGAATTCCAGATAGATCGCTCCGGCAGCCAGCAGGAAGAGCAGGAGGGAACTGGCCAGATCGATCTTGTTGCCCACGAAATAACCTTTGGGCCTGAAGTAAAACTCCACCTTGTGCTTGCCCTCCGGCAGGATCATGGCCCGCAGCACATAGTCGGCACGGAAATGATCGACGGGCTTGCCATCGACAAAAGATTCCCATCCCGGCTGGTAATAGATCTCGGAGAATACGGCCAGCCCCGGACGGGCAGCTTCATACTCATACACGAGGTGGTTGGGGGCATAGGAAAGCATCCGGATCATGGCGGTAGTGTCTGGGGCAGCCTCGAACCCTTGCACATACGATCCGAACTGCTGCCTGTTGATGATCGCCTCCCCGGCCGGATCGAAATCGTTCAGGGCGAGGATCTCCTCATCGGCACTGTCCACCAGACGGTAGCTGCCGACGAACCAGGCGTTGCCCAGTGCACCGTCGTTACGGCGTGCCACAGGACGCCCCTGC
>Ga0256914_1000874_pt1 | contig 28951 bp, 22 predicted proteins | sample HulkmetaG_FD_191571 | JGI IMG/M metagenome (GOLD analysis project Ga0256914, IMG submission 191571) | Hydrothermal chimney microbial communities from Main Endeavour vent field at the Juan de Fuca Ridge, Pacific Ocean - Hulk | ecosystem: Environmental > Aquatic > Marine > Hydrothermal vents ... | reverse complement strand
CGCAACGGGCCGTATAGTCCCTTAGCCCTATCTCAAGGGCACTTACCACCTCTTCCTCATGGCTCCCTGGCCACTGATGCATGGTTCCTGAGACAATGGCAGGAGGGGAGGCTGGCAAGGCAGAACCATCCATATCCATCACAAGCAGGTCTTCAGAAAAGGCCCTTGCCCTGCCGACCACATTCCCTGCCCTATCCACCACCACACTTGCCCCGTCAAATATCAGGCTGTCCTGGCCGCCCACTGCATTGCAGTATATGAAGGGCAGACCGTATTTTGTGGCATGCCTTTCAAGAATGCACACTCTGGCATCGGCCTTTCCGATGGTATAAGGCGAGGCAGAGATATTGATCATCAGGTCTGCCGCTGACTCAGCAAGCTCCTTAACCGGGTTTTCATCATATTCCGGCCAGTTGCCGCATCCATCTGTGCCGCTCCATATGTCTTCACAGATGGTTATACCCATGCGGATACCCATGAAATCAACCGGTTCCGATCTGCCTCCCGGTCTGAAATATCTTGTTTCATCAAACACGTCATAGACAGGCAGAAGTCTCTTATGCACCCGGGCAATCTCGGTACCGTTCTGAAACAGCAGGGCAGAGTTGTAGAGAGAGGCACCGCAACGATTTTCAGTAACTGGCGTGATGGTCCCCAACAGGACGCCTATATCCCTTACCTCAGCCATGATGCGGCGTTCAGCCTGCTGGCATGCAGCAACGAAATCAGACCTCTCCAACAGATCCCGCGGGGGATAACCACATAGCGCCATCTCTGGAAAGATGACAAGGGCACACCCCTCGGAGCGGGCCTCTCCTGCCAGGCGGGCAATGAGACTCACATTACCCTGGTAGTCTCCAATGGTTGGATTGATCTGGGCTACGGCGATCTTCATATATTTCTCAATTACTGATGATGATGGTGGTGGTGCAGGCTGACAGATTATCTAAGGATTACTTCTGCAAACCTCAAGATAAATCAGGGCTACATCCCCCTCTGGCACTCTGCCACAGCCCTCTGTATCTCATCATCCAACTCCTTGGGCAGGCCGTCAATCTTCACGTTGAGGAACCCTCGCACAATTGTGGAGGTGGCCTCCTCTTCATCAAGGCCCCTTGCCATGAGATATTCAATCTCGTCCTTGGCAATCCTGCCCACTGCAGCCTCGTGGGACATGTCCACGTCAGCAATGTGGGCCTCTAACTCAGGGATGGCATGGATTATACCGTGCTCAGTGAGCATGAGCCCCTGGCACTCCAGATGTGCCTTGATATCAGGTGCCTTGCCTATCAGATGGCCTCTGGCAATCACCCTGCCCCCATAGGAGATGGTGCGTGATATGATCTCTGCCTTGGTGCCTGGGGCATCGAGAATGACACGTGAACCCGTATCTATGTCAGAGCCTTCAGGTGCAACTATCACAGAGTTGAATCGCACGGTTGAGTTTGCACCTGCAAGCGTGGCTGTGGGAAAGGTCTGGACAGACTTTACCCCCTTGAGGCTGATGTAGTTGGAGACGAACACCCCGTCTTCCTCCACCCTGATCCCTGTCCTGGGCCTCACATAGACATCTTCTCCCCAGTTATGGACCATGGTAAAGATGAGCTTTGCCCCCTTTTTGATGTAAAACTCTGATACACCTATGTGCAGTCCTGAGGTCAGGCCAGGATGGGTGGCACACCCTGTGATTATATGCAGCTCTGAGCCCTCTTCTGCAATAACGATGTTATGGACCCGCTGGGCTATGTCACTGCTGCGGATGTAGAGACAGGCCTGCACAGGATAAACCACCTTTTCCCCTGGAAGGGCCCTAATGAAGTAGCCGTTGTCAAGGTGTTCAGCAGTCTCTCTCGTAAATTCATCCTTGTCACGGTCAACCAGCTTCCACTGATACTCCTTGAGACCGTCATACTTCTTGATGGCCTCTGTAATGGGAAGCAGCTCCACACCTTCTATGTGGCAATCGCACTTGGTAACACCGCAATTTGTCTGAAGGAATGTACCGATCCTGTTGGAACCCTCCAGGTCAACTCCACTCTGCTTGAGCCGGAGTATGTCCTGTTCATCGAGCTGGTTTATATCATCAACTGTCTCAGCCTCAGATGCCGGTCTGAACCTGTCCACAAGCTCCCTGTCGCTGAGTTTTGTCCCATCGGTGTTTAAAGACGACATTTGGCGCACTCCTGATATCCGTATTTCTGGATTCCTTCAAATATTTCAAGGGGGTTGCCCTGACAGTAAATCTGTCCGTTGAGCATGACATGACCTTTGTCCGCTGTGACATAGTTCAGTATGAAGCCTGTATGGGTTATAATGAGACCGGACTTCCGTCTCCCCCTGTGAATGTCCTTCTGAAGCAACTTCCTGATCATGTCACCTATGACATTCAGATTCTCCACATCAACTCCTGACTCCGGTTCATCGAGAAGAGTGAAATCGGGATCCTGCGCAAGCAGCTGGAGCAGCTCGGACTTTTTGATCTCTCCTCCGGAAAAGCCGTGGTTTACCTCGCGTTCAAGAAACTTTTCAAACCCGTAAAATGCTGCAAGCTGACGGCCTTTCTCCGGATCACCGGACGCAAGGGTCAACATGTCACGCAGTTTCACCCCCCTGAGTGTGGGTGGACGCTGAAAGGCCATACCTATACCCAGTTTGGCCCGTTCGTGAACCGGCATATCAGTGATGTCCTGGCCCTTGAAGGTTATCCTTCCGTGTTTGACCCTGTACCCATCAAAGCCCATGAGGGTCATGAGCAGGGTAGTCTTTCCCGAACCATTTCTGCCAAACAGGCAATGGGTCTCACCAAGACCGATTTCCATGTTGATGCCCTTCAGGACCTCTTTTCCCTGGACATCAACCCACAGATCTTCAATTTTCAACATGACAGACAGTGCCTCCTGCTAAGGCGTATTACCCAAATTACACACCCCAAATGCCTGGGGAAAAGTGCGTCTGCGTGCCCTCCGCCTTGCATCTTCGCCAAACTTGCGAGCTGCATAATCTGGGGTGAAGATAAAAAATAGTAGATTAGCAGACCAGGGGACTATACAGGTTATCACTCTACTATTTCAACCCCAAGATTACAGACAAGCCCCTATAAAAAAAATCCCGGCTTGCCCCTTTACAGGGTGCTTCGCCGGGGCTGTCAGCAGGTCTGTACTGGCCTTCAAACTGAAGGCCAATAACTATGCTCAGCTAAAACCTCCGCTGGAACCACAGCCGCCTGTTGAAGGGGCCTGGCTGAGGCTTGGGCCGGAAGAGAGCCCTGGACCTGAAAAGCCGGTTCTGCAAGAAAAACTTGACATCATCTTCTGGACGTCTGGAGAACCGCACCTCGGACATTTCACATCTTTACATGCATGGGGGGAAAGCACAAATCTCTCAAACCCGCTATTGCACTGATTGCATACAAATTCATATATTGGCATATTGTCACCTCTATGTTTTTGTTTAAGGGACCATGGGAGGGATGGCTGCCCCCATTGCAGAAACAGAGGGCTGCCACTGGCATTAATTGTTCTTGTAAGTTAATCTTATGGAGTGTTCTGTCAAGGCCAAACAGCGAGCATTTATTATGCTGGAGCGTCCTGCAGGGCACCTGAAACGCAGAAACAATTGGCAAGGGCCCATGGCGCCCTTTATCATGTTTGGGGCAAAGGTCATTACCAAATCATCGCAACTGACGAGCTTTAAAAGCATGACAAAAGGCGTCATCGGCCATAGAGGTGGCCTGTAGTTATGATGATAACGAAAAAACAGGGGCAAACAAATGGAATACAGGGATAAACTGAAAGAGATACTTTCTCCTCAGCAGATACAGGAGCGTGTGGCTGAACTGGGCAGGGAGATAACCAGAGATTACCAGGGCCGCACCATTGTGGTGGTCGGGATACTCAACGGGGCCTTCATGTTCATGGCCGATCTGGTAAGGGCAATCCAGGTGCCTGTCCAGGTTGATTTCGTGCGTCTTTCAAGCTACAGAGGGGTTGATTCATCAGGACAGGTCAGCATCACCAAAGATGTGGAACTGGTGCTCAAGGACAAGGATGTCCTGGTGGTGGAAGACATCGTAGATACAGGCCTCACACTGCAGTATCTAAAGGAGGTACTCAAGCTGCACAAGGCTGCCTCTGTAAAGATATGCTGCCTGATAGACAAGAAGGAACGCAGGGAAGTGCCCATTGAAGCTGACTATGTGGGTTTTGATATTGAGAGGGGCTTTCTTGTGGGATACGGCCTTGACTATGAAGAAAATTATCGTAACCTTCCTGGCGTTTATCACCTCAGCCCCGGATATGAACCAGAGGCGTTCCGTCCATCGGAGAGATAACGCCGGGCTGATCTGTCTTTCATTCAAGCACCCCATGTATGGATACGCATATCCCATTTTTACTGACCGGTATCTACTGCAGGTCCATCATGAACATGTTTTCCCCTCTCAGACGTGACAGGTTACAGATGCACACCCTGATTCTTGGTGGAACAAAGAGCGGCAAGAGCGCACATGCCCTTAGAATAGGCGAGAGTCTTATTGGCAGAGATTCAGCAGGCCAGGGCCCTGGCCTGTTCATAGCCACTGCCCAGGCAGGCGACGCCGAGATGCAGGAGCGTATCCGCAGGCATCGCATGGAAAGGGGCAAACAGTGGAAGACAGTGGAGGAGCCCATAGACATAACAGGCCCTCTGAAAGACCAATCAGACGATTACAGGGCAATTATCATTGACTGCCTCACACTCTGGGTCTCAAACCTGATGTTTCAAAGACCTGCGCAGGTGGAGAGTTACTGTGATGAGCTTTGCAGGGTGCTTCCGCAGGTACAGACACCTGTCATCATGGTGTCCAATGAAGTGGGCCTTGGGATAGTGCCTGTATCGGCAGAGGCACGAAGGTTCAGGGACTATGCCGGCAAGCTACATCAGGCACTTGCCAGCCTGTGTACCACAGTAGTGTTTACAGTTGCAGGCATTCCCATGTTAGTGAAAGGAGAAGATGGTGCCTGAGAAACAGTCAGAAAAACAACTTGATGAACTAATTGGCAGGATACGACCAGTGGACACCTCTGAACAGGGACGCATTCAGGCACACCTTGACAATCTCACAAAACCAAGGGGCAGCCTGGGGCGTCTCGAAGAGTTTGCTGCCCGTTACTGTATGATAACCGGCGAGTCAAGACCTGCCATTCCCGAAAAGGCCGTGCTGGTATTTGCTGCAGATCACGGCGTCACCGAAGAGGGAATAAGTGCCTTTCCCAAGGAGGTAACCTTTCAGATGGTACACAACTTTCTCCAGGGCGGCGCTGGCATAAACGTACTGGCAAGGCACGTAGGGGCAACAGTCAGGGTGCTTGACATTGGCGTTGATCATGACTTTGCCCCTGTGGAGGGGCTTGTAAACATAAAGGTTGACAGGGGGACCAAAAACTTCACAAAGGGGCCTGCGATGACCCGCGCACAGGCAGTAGAGGCCATTGTCGCAGGGGCACGTGAGGCAGAAAAGAGCATTGGAGACGGGGCGGGAATCCTGGCCACAGGCGAAATGGGTATTGGAAATACCACCCCATCCAGCGCAATTACCGCTGTGTTCTGCAACATGGACCCTGAAGAGGTAACCGGGCGCGGAACCGGCATTGATGAGGCATCCCGGAGGCACAAGGTGCAGGTGATTCGCCGCGGTCTGTCTATCAACAGGCCAGATGCGTCCGATCCCATAGACGTACTGTCAAAGGTAGGCGGATATGAAATCGCAGGCATATGCGGGCTTGTTCTTGCCTGTGCAGCCAACCGCATCCCAGTAGTGGTGGATGGTTTCATCTCTACCGCAGGTGCTGTTGTAGCTGCGGCCATGGTGCCTGAAGTCCGTGACTATATCTTTGCGGCACACCAGTCCGTTGAACAGGGGCATCGGGCACAGCTCCGTTTTCTCAGGCAGCAGCCAGTGCTTGACCTCAATATGAGGCTCGGCGAGGGGACCGGCGCCGTACTTGCCATGAATCTCATTGAGGCAGGGCTCAAGATATATCTCGAGATGGCCACGTTTGACGGTGCCCAGGTGAGCCCTGGAAGTGAGACATTTTGACATGCTGCCATGCCTCCCCCGCATTATAACCGAAACAAGAGGTCCTGTTTATGACAACTACAGATAATATTGCCCCTGCAGTTCTCAAGTCAAAGCGCATCGAATCAATCGACTGGATGCGCGGCATCGTCATGATCCTCATGGTCCTGGACCATGTCTCAATGGCATACGATGCCGATCACTTTGCCTCTGACTCTGCGGCCATGTTCGTACCTGGCACCCCAATGCCTCCCCTTATGTTCTTTACCCGCTGGGTGACCCATCTCTGCGCCCCTACATTCGTATTCCTGGCTGGTACAGCCCTTGCCATCAGCGTGGAGAGGCGAGTGGCCCGTGGACAGGATCAATGGGAGATAGACAAGGGGATACTTGTGAGAGGTGCCTTCATAGCCGCTCTTGATCCCACACTCATCTCTCTGTTCTCCGGTAAACTCCTGTTTCAGGTGCTCTATGCCATTGGGGTCTCCATGATGCTCATGGCATTTATCAGGCGTCTGTCAATCAAGTGGCTCATAATAGTGGCCCTGGCGTGGTGGTTTGGCGGCGAATTGGTCACCGGCCTCGTCTGGAACCCCATGACCGGCAAGCAGTCCGTTGGGGCAGCACTCACCGTTGCCCTCTACAAGGCGCCTGGCATATCCATCAACTACCCCTTCATACCCTGGCTATCCATAATGGTACTTGGCTGGGCCTTTGGCAGGTATCTAATGAACTATTCCCAGGGCAAGAAGGTGATAATGTCCCCCCGCAATCTTGCCCTTCTGTCAGGATTCATCTCCCTTGCGGTATTTGCCATATTCAGATACCTGAACGGTTATGGGAACATGTGGCTCTACAGGGAGGGGAATAGCCTGATACAGTGGCTTCATGTGAGCAAATACCCACCATCACTCACCTACATGTCCCTTGAGGTTGGCATCATGTGTGTATGCCTTGCCGGCTTGATGACCATTGAGAAACGCCTGACACCCAACCCCAACGGGGTACTGCTGGTCTTTGGTCAGACAGCCATGTTTTTCTATCTTGTGCACAGGATATTCCTGGAAGGAACCGCAACCTGGCTTGGACTCAGGGGATGTGCCACTATCAGGGAGGTCTATATAATAACTCCTGTACTGCTGGTAATTCTGTACTATCTCTGCCTATGGTACAGACGGTTCAGGCAGACTCACCCAGGAGGATGGACAAAATTCATATAAAAGGGCATATACTTCAGGATGAAGTCTCTCGCATAAGACTTATGGCCTCCTCTGCCGCCCGTGCTGCCGCGCCCCCATGGCCAAGCATATCACGAAGGGACAAAAGCTGCTGCTTAGACCGGGCAAGCCGTTCAGGGTCTTTCAATCTCTGGACCAGCTCAGACGACAGCCGTTCAGGGGTTGCCTGGTCCTGAAGTATCTCAGGCACAACCTCCCTGCCAGCCACAAGATTTACAAGGGAACAGTACCTTACCTTTATGAGGTGTCTGCCCAAGTGATAAGTCAGCGGGCTAACCTTGTACATAACGATCATGGGAGTACCAAGTATCCCGGCCTCCAGGGTCACAGTGCCTGAGGCGGTAAGGATTATGTCAGATGCAGCAATGGCGTCATAGGTCTCGTCCTGAACAATCTTGAATATGTCACGGTCCCATGCAGGCAGGCTACCCCTTATCTCCTGTTCCATGAATTGCAGGAGGTCCTGGCTTACGCCAGGTGCTATTGGTATGACAAACTGGGCGGTTGGCACGCTGTTTTTGACCAGCCGTCCCGTCTCTATCATTATCCTGAAAAACCTGCGGATCTCTCCTGACCGGCTCCCTGGCAGCAGGCCAACCAGGGGCAACCCATTATCAATTCCGTGTCGTTGGCAGAATGTCATTGGATCAGTCCCGGGTTTTACACGATCTACCAGCGGATGTCCCACAAAGGTCACATCCATGCCGTGCCTTGCATAGAACTCCTTTTCAAAGGGCAGGATTACTGCCATCCTGTCAACAAGACGGCGTATCTTCTTTATGCGTCCCTCCCGCCATGCCCATAACTGGGGACTGATAAAATAGAACACCGGTATACCGATTTTTTTTGCCTTTGACGCAACGAGCAGGTTGAATTCCGGATAATCCACCAGGATCAGAAGCCCTGGCCTGTGCCTCTTCAGCCATGTGACCACCTGCCTGTAGGCCCTGAATATGGGGCCGGCGTGTGACAGGACCTCAAAAAGCCCAACCACAGCAAGCCTTGAATTGGGAAAGAGGAGCTCCACTCCGGCATCAGCCATGGCCTGACCGCCTATGCCGGTTATGGATACATTGGGAATTCTGCGGACAAGCTCCTCACACAGCCCTGATGCATGCATGTCCCCAGAAGCCTCTCCTGCTATTATGAATATCTTCTCAGGCATGGATGCAGATGACTTATAAGGGAACCTCTCTCACAGAGGCAGGAATCAGATCGTGCTGCTTGAGGATCTCGGCGCCTGACAACCCCTCTTCTATGGCCCTGTTTATATCAAGGGCCAGAGACAACGCATTTCTTCCCTCCACTCCTGATACCCTGGGGGCCTCCTTTCCCCTGACGGCCCTGATAAATGCCTGCAGCTCGTCAAGCAGGATATCCGTATTGTCATGGGTGGTCACCTCAGGAACTATGGACATGGCGGCCCCGGGTTCTGTGATATCTCCGGTGACAAACAGGTTGCTCTTCTCTGTACAGTCTGCCGATATGTAGGAGCCTGGCTGAAAGACCCTTATGCGGCGCATGTTGTTTAGTGATATACGGCTTGCCGTCAGATTGGCAGTACATCCGTTTTCAAATATGAGCCTCACATTGGCAATATCCACATTGGGAGTGAGTACCGGCATTCCTGAAGCCCTTATCTCCTTTACCGGTGAGTCCACCATGCTCAGGACGATCTCAATATCATGAATCATCAGGTCCAGGACCACGTCCACATCTATTGAGCGGGGTTTGAAACTGCTGAGCCTGTGTGCCTCGATGAACAGGGGCGTGGTAACCTGATCGCGCAGTGTAATAACTGCCGGATTGAACTGCTCGAGATGGCCTACCTGGAGCACAGCCCCTGTTGCAGCAGCCATCTCTATAAGTGCATCCGCCTGCTCCACAGTGGTCGTGATTGGTTTTTCCAGCATTACATGGATTCCGCGGGACAGAAGAAGAGAGGCTATTTCATAATGATATGTGGTAGGCACCACTACAGACGCAGCTTCAATTCTGTCCAGTATCGCATCTGTATCAGTGTAACAGGAGGTCCCTGTCTCTTCTGCCACCCTTGCCGCAGTCTCTTCCGATGTGTCTACAACTGCCACCAGGTCAACATCTTCCATCTGAGCATATTTCTGGGCATGAAACCTCCCAAGATATCCTACCCCAATGACAGCAGCCTTGATTTTTTTGGTTCTATCCATTTGCCTTTATGCAGACGTGCCCATCTTTTATACCCAGTACTGCAATACCGTATGAATCGGCAAGTCTGAGTGTCTCCTTCCTGTCAAAGAGTAGAGATTTGCCTGCATCAAGGGCAATACAGGACGCCTGTGCCTTGTGCATGGTTTCAATGGTCTGAATACCTGTAGCAGGCAGATCAAACCTGGTATCCTGCTCAGGCTTGCATACCTTTACCACCACTGTCCCCGGCCCCGCAATCTCTCCTCCACGCAGTATGGTGCGATCGGTTCCCTCCATTGCCTCAACGGCCACCACGGCCCTGTCTTTTACCACAATACACTGGCCAATATCCAGTCTTCCGATCTCTGCAGCAAGTTCCAAGCCAAATTCGACATCTTTCAGTTGCTCATCATCTGGCCTGGTAGCGGTAAGCAGGCCTTCAGGGGTGATAAGCTCTTTCAGATAGAGAGTGGAGGGGACAACTGTTATGCCGTCCCTTTGGAGTTCGTCAGCAACGGCCCGCAGGATTCCGTCATCCAAACGTTTTCTGATCCTATTCCATGCGGAAATCCCCCTGATATCGGGGCGAATGTCATGGAACATGCGCCTCTTGGCAATGGCACCGGCAAATATTACCTCAGAGACCCCATGTTTTTTGAAAAAGGCTATAAGCTTACCCAACTGCCCGAGATGTACCCAGCATACCTGATGGGCCTCTGCCTCAACGGCAGGATCAGTCTCACCCTTATGGGCCACCACTGCCACCTCAAACCCCTCTCTTCGGCCAGCCCTGGCACAAAGAAGGGGAAACTGGCCGGATCCTGCCACGATCCCCAGCCTTTTCACAGGCATCAGCCTGTCTCCCTCTCTGGCCCGCCGGAAGGCACACCCCGTTTGGATGTCCTGATAAACTCGGTAAATTTTTTGACCTCAGGGACATCAGGATATTTTTTTTCTGCCTGGCTCAGTCCTTCTGTAATCGTACTGGATGTGGTAAATATTATCCTGTAGGCATCCCGCAGCGCCTTGATGGTCTTTGGAGAAAAACCGTGTCTCCTGAGCCCTATGGCATTGAGCCCCGAGAGGTTCTCTCTCTGTCCCCAGTACATGGTGTATGGAGGTATGTCCTTGTTGGTCCCTGACATGCCCCCCATGAAGGCGTACTCTCCGACAGTGCAGAACTGGTGGATGGCACACAGTCCGCCAATGGTAGCATACTTGCCAATGGTCACATGCCCGCCCATTGCAACACTGTTTGCAAGTATGACATTGTCCCCGAGCTTGCAGTCATGGGCCACGTGGCTGTATGCCATGAGCATGCACAGTCTGCCCACACTGGTAACGCCACGCCCCTCTTCAGTACCCCTGTGCACAGTGACCCCTTCCCTGATGATGGTTCCGGCCCCAATCTCCACCCCGGTGGGCTCGCCATTATATTTGAGGTCCTGAGGAATGGCCCCTATTGAGGCAAACTGGAATATGTGGGCGTCCTCTTCAACCCTTGTGTGCCCCTCTATCACCACATGCGGACCTATGAGGCACCTGTCCCTGATCTGAACATCAGGACCTATGATTGAGTAGGGGCCAATCTTTACGCCAACCCCTATTTCTGCTTCAGGAGAAATGATTGCAGTTGGATGGATAGCTGTCGTATGTCTGTTCATGTTTTCATTTTTATCTGTGCAGTACCAGTACTGTCATGAAGGTAAGGTATGGTTCTGTACCTGCAGGTGAAGTTGCCAGCGTCCACTCTCGCCAACACCCCTGCAGGCGGCTGAAAAACAGCAGAACCGCGAAGGAACTATTTTACGCATATGGAATAGCAGGAAAGATACCTGTACAATTCTTGCAGGTAGCATACCCTGAAGGGCAGGCATTAGGCAAGCATGAAGACAGGTTAAAGAAAACGATACAAGGGAACAGCAAACGGCTATGTCATTACTTGATACATGCCCTTTTGACCTGTTTTATATCGGTATCACCGAGAAGCACCTTCTGGATTCCGTCCTGCTTCAGTGTGAGCATGCCGTTTTCCATACCGTGGGCTGCTATATCATGGACCGGTGCGTTTGACTGGATGAGTTGCCTCAGCCCATCATCTGAAAGAAGCAGTTCATGGATGGCAAGCCTTCCCTTGTATCCTGTCTTGTTGCATACAGGACACCCTTTTGCCCTGTAAAGGGTTATGCCATCCAGGTCCTTCATCTCAAGAGGAACTGAGGGAGAGGTTCCATACTCCTTCAGGATCATCTCTTTCTCTGCCTGATCAGGCTCATAAGGTTCTTTGCATTTGGGACACAGGCGTTTGACCAGCCGCTGGGCCAGGACCCCAAGGAGTGCATCTGCGAAGTTGAACGGATCCATTCCCATGCCAAGAAGCCTGGTAATGGTCTCCGGTGCCGAGTTGGTATGCAAGGTGGAAAACACAAGGTGCCCGGTAAGGGATGCCTCGATCACAGTATTGGCCGTCTCCTGATCCCTTGTTTCACCAACCATTATCACGTCAGGATCAGCCCTGAGAAAGGCCCTTAGCACCCTGGCAAAGGTTAGGTCAATGGAGGCCTGTATCTGAACCTGGCGCAGGCCATCCTGAACGATTTCTACTGGATCTTCCGCAGTCCATATCTTTTTTTCAGGTCTGTTGATATAACCAAGGGCCGCATGCAGGGTGGTGGTCTTACCAGATCCTGTGGGACCGACCACAAGGACCAGACCATATGGCATCTCCAGTATGGCCTTGAAACGGTCTATATTGTTTGGCAGGAGTCCAAGTTTGTCTATGGGAAGGGCGTCAGAGGCAGCGAGGATACGCATTACAACATCCTCGTTGCGTTCAGTGGTGGGAAGAGTTGCCACACGCAGCTCAATGGTCCTTCCGGTGCGGCTCTTGAACTTGATCTTGCCGTCCTGGGGAAGACGCTTTTCAGCAATATCGAGATTGGACATGATCTTGATGCGGGAGATCAGGGCATTCTTGTAGTTGAATGGAATGGTCTGGTAACGCATGCAGTCGCCATCTATCCTGAAACGGACCTGGGCGCCACGCCTGCCTGTAAGGGACTCTATATGGATATCCGAGGCATTTCGGGCAAAGGCATCTTCAATGATCTTGTTCGCAAGCTGCACCACTACGCCGTCAGCGTCATCCACCATCTCCTCTTCAGGAGGCTCGTCTTCCATGTCCTCCTCAAGATCTAACTGGTCAAACACATCCTCTGTTTCGTCTATGCCAGCGACCTTGTACTTGCCGTAGAAGAAGTCTATGAACTTGTCAATATCCTCCTTGAGCGCTACTGCAAATTCAAATCTGCGGGCCTTCAGTATCCGCTTGATGTTGTCGGTCTTGTTCAGATCATTCGGATCATCCAGGGCAATGGTAAGGACACCTCTGTCCTCTTTGATTGGGGTACATACATTGGTGCGGAAAAAATGTTCCTTTATGCCATGAATGCATGGGGGGGTAGGACCTACGGTAAGCTCGTCAAACTCAACGAATGGAACGCGATAATATTCACTTAGGGCCTTGCCCATGTCCTCCTTTTCAACGCCGAACTGGGACATCAGCACGCTTTCAATGGACTTTCTGCCCTGCTGGGCAAGGTCCTTTGCCCTGCCGAGCTGTTCCTCAGTGATTATCTCATTGCTGATAAGATAGTAGAACCTGCCGTATTTTCTGGCACTCTGGGAGAGATTTTTCAGACGCTCACTGGCATTCCTGTAATCTTTGTCCAAACGTACCAGTTGTTCCAGCGCCTCGGTGGCCTTGCTCACAGAACCTGTCTTCTCATGTATGAGGCTTAGCTGGTACAGGATGAAAAGCCTAAGTTCTTTAGTGACATCCCGCTGTCCCAACGCCTTTTCAAAATACTCCAGGGCATCGAAGGGCATGCCCATGCTGGTATAGCACTCTCCTATCTTTGAATAGACAAGGCCTGGACGATACTTCTCTTCTGCCAGTTCAAGGAGTTCCTCTGCGGCCTCACGAAAAAATCCTGCATCCATCAACCCGACGCAGTTTTCAAATTTCCGCTGCCTCTTCTCATCTGCGGTCTCTGCTACCGGCCTGTTTCCCTCTATTACAGACTCATTATCATGATGGTTCTGCAGGCGCTTCAACCGTTCTTCGATTTCCTTACGCTTGGGATGCTCATTGTCTCCGAGCATCTCAAGCACCTTGGTGTAATGGCCCGCAGCCTCTCTGTTGAGGCCCTGACTGAAGTAGAGGTCAGCCTCCTCTATGAGCACCTCGATTTGATTATCTGGAGTGGACACTGCTGCAGTAGTCATAATCTTTCCTGAATCTCTTGTTGCCTTTATCCAATCATTCTTGTTGACAGACAGCATATACAGGACGCCTGAAATGCAGAAGCAACTGGCAAGGGCCTAAGGCGCTTTTTCTCATGCACAGCCCCTGGAACGTGAAAAGCCACTGTGGCAGCACGCATTTCAAGGTGAAGGGACAGCATGGGACAGACTGCCCATGGAATGTCTATCAGAACCTTATTACGATCGCATGGATATCACTGTAATTGTCTCGTCTCCAAGCCTTACTGTACCTGCAACAGGTCCTTTGTCAGACATGGATGGTTTCCATGTAACATCTTCATCTATATCAGAGGTCTCTATCTCTGTATCCACGTATAGGACCCCACCTTTTCCCTTTCCGTCAAACATTATCACAGTTGTGGGATTCTTGACCTTTTCATGGGGATCTTCCAGACCCATCACCTGGAATATCTCACTGTTGATTATCGGAAACTTCATGCCCCTGAGTTCCTTCTCACTGAACTTGGCAAGTGGTCCAGAAAGAGACGGGGCAATCTTTGTCCATGGCCATGACTTCAACCATGCAAGGGGGAATTCTGTCTCTTGCTGAAGTTTTTTCCGGTGCCGTCCGGATATCTTCCCGGTAAAGGCCATCTCCTCCACCGGAACGGCGATCTTCCCATTGCCAAGCCCCATCAATGCCAACCGGCTCCACGGACATCTCTCCGTGACTTGACGATTATCCTTTCTATCAGAAATTTTAGGGGCCGCCTCTTCCACAGGCCCTGCGAGTTGGGGGCCTTCCTCTCCTTTCAGGGAATGATTGTGCAGAACTGCCTCCAAACGATCTTTCTCTGTTTCTATTGAGGACCGGACCGCCTTCTGAAAGGCATAAAGTTTTGCCATGCCCTGGGTCTTGGCAAGGAGTTTTTCAACCGGGGCTATCTTTGATGCCAGCCTGTCCAGTTCATGGATGTGTTTTTCTACTGCCATACTCAGGCGGGCATACTGCTGCCTGAGCTCTGCATCCTGTTTGGACTCGCCCCTTTCAGACTCCAATTCCCCGTCTGTTGCTGAAGGCAATACCTGTGCACCAGGAACACTTTCAGATTCCTGTGGCACGCCCACCATTTCCTGTGCATCATCCGATCTATCTTTCTTCTCTGTACCATCTTTTTGAAAGGAACTAACCGGCGCGGGCTGCTGAACTTTACCATGCTGTCCTGTCTGGTCATGAGACGCTTCAGATGGTTCAGATGGTTCAGATGATATGGGCTCATGGCCCTCTTCCGCTGAAGCAAGCTCAAGCTCAACCTGCTGCTCTATCTCCCCAGACTGCTCCATACTCACATCCTGAGCCTGTTCCTGAACAGGCGTTTCCTGTTCTGGTGACGGAACATCCCGGACCTCGGCCCCACTCTCCTCTTCCAGCTCGAATTCTATCTCCAACTCCGTTTCTGCGCCCTGTACCCCAGCCTCCTGGACATCAGCAGACCCTTGTTCTATATCCTCCTCTACACTTACAGGTTCAAGCACCAAGTCGGCTTCTTCAGATGCTTCCGGAGGTTGTGCATCTTCCTGCACCTCATCCATAAGCCTCCTTATCTCTTCTGCAGCAGTTCGAACTTCCTCTGCCCCTTCCGGTTTTTCCACATACTCTTTCAGAGCCTCTGCTCCCTTCTTCAGAGCTATGGGCGCTGCGGGGATCAGGTCCGGCTCCTTTAACATGCCAGAGAGCATGGCGATCATTGGGACAATAAGACCCTGCAGGTCTGTATCTTCCTGTCCCTGTTCCCTGATCTCCCGGGCCTGCTCCAAGGCTGTCTGAATGGTCTCCTGTTTGATCTCCCACTCAAGAGACATGATATTTTCGGAAAATTTCTCTATGACTTCACGCCCAATGCCTCCACCCTGTTCTCCATGCGCTTCAGAAGAGGAAACCTCTTCTTCAAGGTCTATATCCAGTTCCAGTTCAAGGTCTATGGACTCTTCCATACCGGCCTCGCCTGCACTTTTCTCCTCTGCAGCCCCCTTTTCAGCCGACGTATCAGGCGGTGCACAGGAAGGTGTCTCCTGCTGAGCAGCCCTTGACATGCCCTTCTCCTTTACCTCATTGGTAAGGGGATCGATCTCTATCTCCTTCACCGGAGTAAAAAGATCATCAATCGTGGCCTCAATATCTTCAGTGAAATTTCCGGAAACATTCGCCTTGTTTTGCTGGCTCATCCCATATCTCCTTGCATAATCTCAAAATTTGTCGCCCTGGCCTGTTCAGATGCAGCTTGGATTACTTGACCCCACCGAGATTCTTCTCTGCTACATACCGTACCGTCCGTTTACTGATCTCCTTGAGTGTCTCAAACACACCTATGCCCTTTGTGGCCGCGGCCTCAAATGAGATGGTATCCAAACGGCTCTTTATATCCCTGTCCAACTCTTCTATCTCCAACGTAGGGATAGGGGTACTGGCAAGGTCACGCTTGTTGTACTGGATGATTATTGGAATCTCTGCAGGATCAATATTCTGTTCCCTGAGATTTGCCTTCATGTCTTCCAGGCTCTCTATATTCTTTGTCTGACGGACTCGCAGAGAATCTGCCACAAACACCAGGCCGTCCACACCCTTGAGTACCAGTTTGCGCGTGGCCGCATATATGGCCTGGCCTGGAACGGTATAGAGCTGTATCTTGATCTCGAATCCATTGACCTTGCCGAGATTAAGTGGCAACAGGTCAAAGAAGAGGGTCCGGTCCCCCTTGGTCTCTATTGTCAGCATCTTGCCCCGGGCATTGGCGTTCATGGCATTATAGATGTAAAGTAGATTGGTGGTCTTGCCGCACCTGCCAGGGCCATAATAGACAATCTTGCAGTGAACTTCCTTTTTGCTCAGATCTATAAGTGCCATTAATTACTCACTCTTGAGATTGAATGTTTCTTCTATAGCTTCTGCCACCTGCGCCACCCTGAGCCTCACCATCCCAAGAGAGACATCATCTCCAAAGATGGTTATGAGGATCATGTCGGTACCTATCCTGGCAAAGTGAATACTGTCATTCTTGCCCTTGTGAAACAGAAGTGAAAAATCATCTTCGCCTATAAGCTTGGCCATCTGGGACGTGGCGCCAAAATTTGCCGCTGCAAGTGCGGCAAGAGAGGTGGTGTCTATATTCCCCTTCTTTTCGCCACAACTTGCCACAACATTGCCAGCGTCATCTATTAGTATGGCCTTGCGTACCCCAGCCTTTATGAGTGCGCTGTCTATCTCTGCCTTTGCCCGTTCCAGAAGAGGTCCGGTTAAAACTAAATCCGCCATATTATTTTCCGTGTCTCAAATTATTGAAAAGTTTTCCCCTGCTCTTTCACATGCCTTCACGTTTGCCTGACTGAAACGAAAATACCCACTGAAGATGTAGGGCAAAAACACTGAACAACACCTGTTCAATATCTTATGCCTCTGCTACTGGACACCTGAAACACAGAAACAATTGACAAAGGCGGGGGGGCCTCCCCATGACTCTGTTAGGCGACAAATTAAATATCTGCAACTGATAAGCCTTAAAAGTATGAGAGAGGACACCATCTGCCGTCCATGTGTCCTGTAGCATGATCTTATTCCAATATCCTACATGCCTTATCGGTAGCCGGGCAAAAATGATTAAGTCTTGCAATACTCCCTGTAATTATACGGGGTAATAAAGCATTCCTGATATTGCCATACTGGAGGGCACCTGAGATGCATCAGCAACTGACAAAGGGACCAGAGATATCCACTGGCCGCTTTCCGAAATTTTCAAGGGATAGTTTGAAAGGGTCGATAATGAAGAAAGCAAGAATGGGTTTGGCATAAGCGTTTTGATTGCCACATGATTTGAATCCACTGCGGGATTCCCAATTTCACCTGACCTGCTGTATCGGAGTCTTCGCTTACCTGTCAGACACTTGAAGTACTCCAGTACGTCAGCGGGTCCTCTGCCTTGTATATCAGACAAATTTGGGAATCGCTCAATTCAGGCATGAGTTATTTGAGGATAAAACAGAAAATATGAGCGTTAACATTGCAAAACGCATTGAACAGATAGAAGACCTCCCGTCCATGCCCCATACCATGCAGAAAATCCTGGACAACTTAGACAGTGTCTCATCCAGCGCACAGAGCCTTGAACGACTCATACGTGATGACCCTGTGCTATCGGCAAACATACTGCGGATTGCAAACTCACCTTATTACGGGGTTAGCGGGGAGGTGAGCAGCCTTGCGCGGGCAGTGGTGGTCATGGGCTTCGACGAAGTGAAAAATCTTGTAATAGGCCTGTCCCTTACAGGAACCTTTGCAGGTGACCTTGGCGTTGACATCTACAATGCCAAACAGCTCTGGCTCCATTCCATCGGAGTTGCAAGGGCGTGCCAGGCAATGGCTGAATTCATACCAGAACTTGATACTGATGATCTCTTTACCGCAGGCCTCATGCACGACATAGGGAAATTCCTCCTCTGTCTCTACTTCAGCAAGGAGTTCAATGAGGTAATAGCCCTTCACAAGGAGAGGGGAATCCCCATGGCCCAGGCTGAAGAGGAGTACGGGCTGCTGCATGCCGAGGCAGGGGCATTCCTGGCACAGAAATGGGCCATGAGTGACATGCTGGTGAATGTTGTGCGGTATCACCACCATCCAGTCAGCGCAGGCCCGCATAGCCAGGCAGCGGCAGTGGTATTCCTCGCAGATCAGATATGCCACAAGATCAAACTTGGCGGCGATATGGGGTGTACACCAGAGAAGGTCAGAGTCCCCAAAAACATCGGCATACCACCTGAAAAGATCAAGAATATTGCTCAGGAGCTGAGAAAGAACAGGCAGGAGATCGAAGATAGCTGGGGAAGTGCAATGGGGTAGGTAACCCAGGCAGACCGTTACCTGAACCGACTCTACCCAAACCAAGCAGGCGCACAAGAGTATCACATGGACAGAGGCGCAAGAGACTGAGGAGAAAAAACAATCTATGACTCCGGACACCAAGGAGAGGATCAAGGCCCTGATTGTGGACGATGCTGCATTTATGCGCAGGGCTTTAGTTGAAATCCTCTCTTCACACGAAGACATAGAGGTAGTTGGAGTCGCCAGACACGGCAAAGAGGCATTGGAGGCCGTGGAGTCACTGGATCCCGACGTAATAACTCTTGATGTGGACATGCCGGTAATGGACGGACTTACCACAATAAAACATCTGATGGTAAGGAAACCCCGTCCGGTGATAATGGTAAGCGGCATGGCAGACCAGGGCAGGGTAACATTTGAGGCACTGAAGCTCGGGGCAGTGGATTTTTTTGAAAAACCTTCCGGCACCATCTCTCTGGACATGAAAGATTCCACTCATGAACTGGGGCAGGTGGTAAGGATAGCGGCAGGGCTGAATCCAGGGGCCATCAAACGTGTACGATTTACCGGCAGGGAACAGAATACCGTCTCAGCCGGCACCCCTGCGCAAAAGTTACTGGTTGTCTTTGCTATGGATGGGGCATGCGGAGCATTTATCCGGTTAATGTCCTCATTGGACAGCAATATGCCAGTAGCGGTAACTGCAATACAGAGCGTATCAGAGGGAGTTCTCACATCCTATGCCACTGAGTTCAACCGTTCAGCCTCCTGGGACATACATGCCTGCAGGGGGGGCAGCCTCAGTAGCGGCCGGTGTTATATCATAGGCAACAGGGGCGCATGGCATTTGGTCCCTGATAAAGAGGGATATTCTGTGGAACCCGCCACAGGAGACAACTCCGCAGATATCTTTCTCGAAAGATGCGCAGCGTATTACGGACCGGACTGTATGGCCATCATCCTTGGCGGGGCAATCAATCCTGCGCCACAGGGCCTGAAGATACTGCAGGAAAATGGCGGCAAGGTACTGGTCCTCGCTCCGGAAGCCAGCGTGTGCGGCACAGCGGCAAGACAGGTACTTGACGCTGGCATTGGAGAGCAGGTGGCTGGTGAAAACGAACTGAGACTATCAGTGCACCGATTTGCAAAATCTCACACTCAAAGGGTGGCAACAGCCTGATTTTAAGCGAGACATTTAAAACATCCGGGGGAAGTTCTATGCCTTCTATCAACGTCCATACAGGGCCTGGCGGACAGGAAGAAGTTACAAGGGTCATGATAATTGATGATTCACCACTGATGTGCAGGGCCATTGAAAATATCCTTGAAGAGGACCCCAGCATCAAAGTTGCAGGTTGTGCCCACAGCGGACCAGAGGCACTGGACATGCTCCAGGAGCGAGCGTGCGACATCTGTACGCTGGATGTGCATATGCCCGGCATGAACGGAATCACCGTCCTGAAGCATATCATGGTCAAGCATCCCCTGCCAACCCTTATGGTAAGTGCTTTTACGGCTGATGGTGCACGTATCACCTTTGACGCGCTGAGATATGGAGCTGTAGATTTTTTTCAGAAACCCTCCTCGGCAGGGGGAAAGGACCTGGAGGCTCAGGCAGACGTGTTGAGAAACAAGGTAAAGACAGCGGCTAAGGTGCAGGTTGAGGCAGCCCGTTATCTCAGGCTGAAACTTGTATCAAGAAAGGAAAAGAGTGCTGAGGCAACGGATTCAGACCGGATGTCCGTGAACATTATCAGCACTTCCACAGGGGGCTACTCCTCGCTGCTATCCCTGCTGCCATCCATTGATCCTGCCCTTTCAGATCCTATCCTGGTATTTATGGGGGTTTCAGATGAAGTCCTCAGTGCCTTTATGGATTATCTTGGCTCATATGTAAAACTTCCGGTAAAAAGGGCAGCAGACGGTCAGGAGATGAGGCCAGGAACAATCTATTTCCTTGGCAATAACGAGTGCGCTGCGTTTGACCAGCATGGTGGCAGGTGGAGGATCAATGTCTCAGTCCGCCAGGACCTCCCTGGCAGGGAAGGTCCTGTCGATCTGGCCCTGCTCTCTGCAAGTGAACATTTTGGACAGGACGCAAGGGCCATATTCCTGTCTGGCGATGAGGAACAGGGCTTTACCGGTGCAAGAGAACTTCTGAGAAACGGGGGTTCCGTACTGATTCAGCGCCCTGCCACCTGCCTGTCTCCCGCTGTCCCGCAACAGATATTGACTGAACTTGATGATGTTGGAGCACGCGAAGTCACCTTGCCAGAGATGGCCGCCATAATTTCAAAGAGTGACAGATAATTCCACATGGCCCAGCTAATGTTTGATTCTTCAATTCTTGACAGCCTCCTTGAAGAGACACCATCCCAGGCATTTAATGGCTGGATTGAGGGTATAAATCTGCCTGATATCGTCCAGCTCATGTGTCTCAGCGGAGGAGATTTTCAACTGCAGGTCAGGTCAGGAGAAAAGGAAGGCTCCATCTTCTTTTCCGAAGGAGAGGTGAGGCACGCCATCATTGGCACTCAAACCGGAATAGATGCCTTTTACGAGATGATGTGCTGGCCCAAAGGCGCCTTCTGCATACGCCCATCCGCCCCCCCTGAGATAACAGTCGAGGTACCGTGGAATTTCCTGCTTATTGAGGCACTCAGGATCGCTGACGAAAGGTCTGCAGGACACGTACAGAAAGAAACAGAGGACCAGACAAGGCGCGTAGGGGTATTTGTGGTAGATGATTCATCCCTGGTCAAAAAGGCACTGAAACAGATAATAACCGAGGACCTTGGAGGAGAGATAGCAGGCGAGGCAACCAATGGCAAGGAGGCCCTTGAATTTCTGGAAGATCACAAGCCCGATCTCATCACCCTGGATATAAACATGCCGGTTATGGGTGGAGACCTTGCCTTGAAGCACATCATGGTCCGGTCTCCATGCCCTGTGGCACTCTTCAGTGGCATCAACAGGGAAGGGTTCGCAAGAATAATGGATTATTTCAGGTTGGGTGCCGTGGATTTCATAGTCAAGCCAGGGGTCAACCAGTCCTGGGATTCAGTCTCTGAAAGAATAGGGAGGCTGATGTCCGCTGTTCACAAACTGAAGATATCGAATGTGAGACGGGCAAGGACTCCACGCAGGGTACAGGCAAGTATGACACCAGGCCTTCCGGCTAACAGACTGATCCTCATCCTTGGCGGCATGGGCGGACTGCTTGAAATACAGAAAGTACTCCCTGCCCTTGAGTGCAGGGATGATACAGCAGTGTTGTTGTGTCAGGACATGGGACCGGAACTCCTGGACTTCTTTGCAGACTACATGAATGACTTTACCAGGATAACGGTCCTGTCCCTGAGCCATGGCGCACCGCTCCTGAGCAGGCAGTGCTGGGTTTCGGGCTGGGATGTCCCGATAAAGATAATATCGGACAACGACGGGGCCGCAGTCTCTGCCTCTAAAGAGGGGGGGACTGACTTCCAACCAGAAGAGCTTGTGATGTCCGCAGCAGAGGCATTCGGTTCGGGGCTTCAGATAATCATGCTCAGTGGCTCAGGCCTTGACGCAGTTGACATCCTGTCTGCTGCTCATGACAAAGGGGCCCACATAATCGTACAAGAACCTTCCTCCAGCCTGTTACCGGATGAACTGCAGGGTATAAGGGAGAGGTTCCCCAATTTTACTTATGTTGAGCCAGAAAAGATTGCAGAGGCGGTTGCCAACAATATGGCAGAGAATATAAACAGCATCTTGCAAACCACGTAATATGTACTTGAAATTTCAACATATGCCCTGACAAAAGGATATACATGAACCCTTTTACCTCTTTTTAGAATTCCTGAATTGAGCAGGACATAGAAGTGCGGGAGGTGGTGTCGTGGCCACAGTTCTGATTGTAGACGATTCGAGTTTCATGAGAAAACGTATAGCCAAGGCAGTAGAGGGCGCAGGCCATACGATAACTGGCCAGGCAAGCGACGGTGCTGAAGGATTTGAAGCCTACAGAGAGCAGAGGCCTGAAGTCGTAATCATGGACATAACCATGCGGGGTACGGACGGACTTAGAGGGGCAGAGATGATCAGGGAGTTTGACCCTGAAGCGTCTGTAATATTCATGAGTATGGTAGAAGATGAAAAGGTGCAGGCACGGGCCAGGGAGCTGGGGGCTGTAGGCTTTATTGGAAAGAGTGAACATGATCGTCTTGCTGAACTTATAGATGCGGCAGTTAACCAGGAGGATGTATGAGCGGCATAGATCAGGAAATATGGCAGGATTTTGTGGTTGAGGCAGAAGAGAACATGCAGGAGCTGGAACCCAACCTGCTTCTCTTGGAACAGGACCCGGAAAACACCTCCTTACTGAACGACTGTTTCAGAAACATGCACAGCATAAAGGGTGCTGCAAACTATATGGGACTGGAGAGGACAGCAACCCTGGCTCACAGGATGGAAAGCCTGTTCGACAATGTTCGTCAGGGCAATATTGCCTTGGACGAACACGCCATGAACACGCTCTTTGATGGTCTTGACAAGGTAAAACAGCTTGTGCGGGAGATATCAGAGAGCCATGAAGAAAAAAGTGAGATAGATGATATTGTGCAGGAGTTGGAGGCGATAATTTCCGGTAAAGGGCCTGATCCTGATAGCAATACAGGTGAATCCCGTAGTACTTCACATGTGGATAGTGAGGAGGAGACGGCTGAAGAAATGGACGACGATGCAGAACTTCTTGCCATCTTTACAGAAGAGCTGCGAAGCCGTATGGAACAGCTTGAAAAACTCTCTCCACCGGTTGAAAAGGAAGTGGTGAAAGAGATCCTGGAGGACATGATCAGGGTCACCAATTATATCGGCATTGAAGAACTCCTAAATGGCCTTGAAAGGGAAGCGGCCATCTTCATGGAGGAAACCACTGACAGCAATAGTCTATTAACAGAGGAAGAGATTGACAGTGTAGTTACACAACTCAGAACCCTGTTTGCAACACACCTCTCAAGCGATTTTGCAAACAGAGAACCGGACAGCAATGAGAACATTACCCTTGCCGGAGAAGAAGACGAGGAACTGTACCGCATATTTCTGGAGTTTGTACAGGAGGAGGGGAGGCCTCTTGCCAACATCCCGGAACAGCCAGACAGCGCATGGCTCGAATCGTGCCGGCAGGCAGTTGAACGGCTCACTGCCTCAGCCCATTACATGGATTACCATGACGTGGTCTCTCTGCTGGAAGAATGGGATGAGAGGCTGGTCGAGGCCCTGTCATGTGTCACGGAGGAGCGTCCATTTAACGGAGAACCACTCCGCAGGCTGTGGGCACGCTTCTGTGCCATGCTTCCAGGGCTTGAGAGCTGTTTAACGCCAATGGAAGAAGTGCCGGCGCAAAAAGATCAAGCAGTTGAAGACAACCGGTCAGAAACCGTAACCCATGACACTGCCCAGGCCCCTGTGCACGATGGTTCCCTCTCAGGCAGTGAGCCTGACACTGACACAGGGATGACAACCGGCACGACAGACCAGGACGATTCATTTAAAGGCCTTGACTCTGCTCTTGACAGCATGTTCGAGGGGGCCTTGCCTGATGAACCAGATAGTGCACCAATCACCGGCATAAATGCCGGCACCGATGAAAAAATAGTGTCTGAATCAATATCCCCTGACCAAGATCACCAAAATGCCAATCCTGAAAAGATACCGGCATCATCCCCTCCTGAGCTGACACAGTCATCAGACATTTCCGGGGCATCCTTCACGTCTCTGCAAGGCCAGGGGCAGACCGTGGATACCCAAGGCGAGGTGATACCAGGGCGTCCAGAACTACAGGACAAACCCGCAAACACCAAACTCGTTCGCGTTGACCTCACAAAGGTAGAGGCACTACTGGAAGACGTGGGGGAACTGGTGGTGCTCAGGGCAGCCATGCTGCAGATAGCAGATGACATGAAGGAACTCTACTCCAGGTGGATAGATGAGAGGCGGGTGACAAGTTCAGAACTCAAGCCATTCAAACACATAATGATCCGTACAGCAGAACAGACTGCCACTCTGGAAAAGGTCGTACATCAGCTCCAGGACGGGGTCATGAAGATGCGTATGCTCCCTGTCGGTACACTTTTCAGACGTTATCCCCGCATGATCCGTGACCTGTCGCACAAGCTCAACAAAAAAGTGGAACTCAGGATATATGGAGAGGGCACTGCCCTTGACAAGAGGGTTATCGAGCATATCACCGATCCTTTGCAGCACATCATCAGAAACGCTGTGGATCATGGTATAGAGGCCCCTGATGTCAGGAAGAGACTTGGCAAGCCCGATGCCGGGGTAATAACACTCTCAGCAGGCCAGGAGGGCAACTTTGTCATACTCACCATATCTGACGATGGACGTGGCCTGGATCGTGAGGCCATTATCCAGAAGGCAATATCAAATGGCGTAATCAGTGGAGACACGGCCCGTACCATGAGTGATGAACGGGTATGGAACATGATATTCCTGCCTGGCATATCCACAGCATCAACAGTATCTGAGACATCAGGCAGGGGTGTTGGCATGGATGTTGTCAAAAACAATATTGAACGTCTCGGAGGACAGATCACAATCAATTCCTCACCGGGCCGGGGTACTTCCATTACGCTTCGTATCCCCCTGACGCTGGCCATCATCCAGACATTGCTCGTACAGGTAGGCGAACAGAATATGGCCATCCCGCTTTCTGCCGTCCAGGAGACATTCAGGATTTATGAGCAGGACGTCAGTTCCATAGAGGGATTTGAGATAATATCCCTGCGTCAGGAGACCCTGCCGCTGATCCGGCTCGGCAGCATCTTCAGGGGAACCGGAGCGGAAGAGAATCCTTCAAAACTCTTTGTGGTGCGGGTCAAGATGCAGGACATGGAGGCAGGACTTGCAGTTGACCGGTTTATCGGCCAGCAGGAGGTGGTTATAAAACCCCTTGCAGACTATCTCACTGATGAACCGGGATTCTCTGGAGCCACCATCCTTGGAGATGGAACCGTGGCACTGATACTCGATATACCAGCAGTCTTGGAACGGGCCAGAAACTTTACGCTGAAGCGGCAGCAGATCATGGAGCAGGCAGCACTTGGACTTAATGCGGGAGAGACCAGCCTTGTATTTCATTGACATATTCCGAGCCGGAACATATGGCTATACATTATCACCAAGATCAATGGCACGTATGTTTATGGCAAGGCCCGTATGGCACTGTACCATCTCTCTGCCAGCCCTTTGAAATGGCAGAAACAGCAATCTGATCTTCCTTACCCTCAGCCTGAGTTTGGGTATTAGGGCAAGAAACCTTTTCCTGCGTCTGAACATCTGGAACAGCACCACCTTTACTGCCTGGGCAGCCTCTTCCACCGGGAGTTTTACAGGGGAAAACGGCTGTCTTTGAGGTATATACGGATTCTCTTCAGGGACATCAATGGCTGCCATACTCATCCTCGCAGCCACTCTTACATAAAGGCCTGGATTCAGTTTGAAGGCCGGCATGGCAAGTTGCACAGGCTCTTCTTCCCACCCATCCGGCACCCCCTTCCAGGATACAAGCATACGTCTTACAGCAGCCCGATTGTTCAAAGGAAAGTCCATCAGGTCAAGACTCAAGACCCAAAAGGGTAGAAAACATATATCCGTATCAGAATCTGTAAATGTACCAGGGATATCCGTATGCAAGTACTCCAACCTTGCAAACTCTTTTCCCCTTATCCCGAACGCATTCGCACAGTTGGGGCAACGCAGAACAAGGGCATGCGGTTCCCTTGGCAAAGGGGCTGCACATTCCGGGCAGATCAGGGGGAGAAATTTTATGTCAAACCTGTGGGACAACTGGCCTGCCCCCCGAAAATTGGGGCGTTCAGATGCTATCTCCTGATATGTCTCCAGTAGTTTCAACTGCCGGAGACTTATTGAGAAGGTCGTACCGTCCCCCCATAAACTCCTCAACACAGCGTTTCCATCACGATGGTGCCTATCAGTCACCATAAACGGGGCATATATAAGGCTTGTGGTCTCTCCAACCAGTCTGTAGAAACAGGCTGGTACCTGTTCCATTACACGCAACCTGATATCGGCTGCCATGATTGCACTCTTTACACTGATATCAGGAGGAGGCAAATGCCTTGCTGAAGCGATTAGCCTTACCCCTGCCCCCTGTGGCGCTATGCCAAGAGTCATATCCCGGGGAATTGTACCGTGTGCCCTGACCGTTGTATCTATGAGCGAGGTATCCAGCCTGTCAGCAGGCCCGACAGCATATCTTAACCCTTTGAAACGCCAGAAAGGAAGCCAGAGAAGCTGTGCATCTTCCAGCCTGTGTGCACAGTTAAGCAGGTAGCGGAACACCCCATCCGATGGTACCATGTAGAGATCTGTATGACAGTAATTACACCTTAACAGAGGATCTCCAATCTCAAGAGGCACCTCTGCTCCGCACTGGGGACAGACTCCTCCAGCCCTGTTATTATCTAAAGTTTGCTGCCGCACTGATTGCAAAATATGGCCTCAGGACGATTTGTTGCGCCGCATTCACCACAGGTACGTGGTGTGGGCCTGGCACCAGCAGGCGACCCGCAAGCCGGACAGAATTTTGCCTTTGGAGCCAGATTCTTCCCACACATTGCACACTGTCTTAGGACAAGTATCTGGTGCCCGCAATGGGGACAGAAACGGGCATTTTGCATAACAGGTAAACCACACTCCGGACATGCACTACTACTCTCATCAGGTGGGGAAGGCCCAACATCCCTGAACCTGCCAGCCCCTGACACTGGAGCCGCACCTGCAAGAAGGCCGGGAATCAACAGCCCCATACCCATACCAAGACCGCTTTCAGCGGCCCCGCCACCCTCAGACGCCTTTTCCATGGCCATGGCCGCCTTCATACGCAGCAGTCGATCAAGATCATTGCCAATGGCACCGAGCCTGCTGCGATCATCAATTGCCTGCTGCACGTCAGCCGGCGGGGTAATGGCATTTATATAAAGTTCCTTCAGGCCAAGACCATACGCACTCAGGTCCTTGGACAGCTCTGACTCCAGGCCATGGGCCATTTCTTTATAAATACCTGGCAGATTAAGAAGAGAATCAAGATGCTCTCCGAGAAAATCGTTCAATCTGGAGACAATCACGTCACTGAGATACTCCTCGAGGTCTGCTACAGAATAGGAGGCCCTGGTGCCTACGAGGGAATTCACGAAAAGAACAGGCTGGGTAACCTGTATGTTGATGATGCCATGGGCCCTGAGTCTCACCAGCCCGAGTTCGCTGTCCCTGAAGGCTACCGGATCCCTGGTACCCCATTTCAGATTGTTAAAGACTTTAAGGTTTACAAAATAGATTTCAGCCCTTATGGGGCTTGCAAACCCCCAGGGAAGAGACAGAAGTTTGGTCAATATAGGGATGTTGGCAGTGGAAATGGTGTGCCTCCCTGGTCCAAGGGCATCACACGCAACACCTCCGCAGTAGAAGACTGCCGCCTGGCTTTCCCGAACAATGGCCTGCGCCCCTATCTTGAATTCACCAGAACCCTGTTCGGGCAATCTGTGTGCAAGCTCTTTTCCTGTGGTGTCGAACCATTCCAGCACCTCAAGAAAGATTACATTATTGGTTCCCATGATTGGTCTCCCCGGTTATATTTAAAATTTATCATTTTAGAGTACAGGACTTGGTATAATCTATAATCCAATCAAGGTTCCGCACATGATTATCCGATCAAAAATAACATCAAAATCCGGATTGGAGAGAACCTTGCTGAATGACATTTTTCAAACCTCTGGAAAACTCCTTTACATGCTTAACGGGTCTAACATACCAAATATTGAATTATTGATCTTGCGTGTACAGAGCCGTTTTCCACTGCTGCAAGTAGTTGCCATATACCTGTGTGTACTTTCACTGTTTTTTATTGGTACCCATGCCTATGCATATCCATCCACAAAAACAGGAGACAGGGCAAGACTGTTAGAGGAGATTGTAAAGACCTCTCCTGTGGATGTGCACAGACCAATAGTGCTCTATGACAACATCAACTACAGGTCAGACCACAGCACAGATGATTTGCCTGTCTTTGACAAAGGATGTGCCTGTCTTGTTCCGGCAGGAGTTATTAATGTCAACCTTAACATGACATACCTGTTTCATTCCCCTGCCCCGCCTCCAAGAGACCTGTTAGGCTCACTTATCTATGCAAATATAGAGCTTAAAAACATGCTTGAGCAGTACAAAGAGATTCAGAAACGTGCTGTGGAAATAGCAGAAGCGGCCGGCTCCCCCGCATATGTGGACAGCCCTTACTCAATCTACATGCCGCTTCCTGAGGTGGTAATACAT
>Ga0256914_1000873_pt1 | contig 29033 bp, 26 predicted proteins | sample HulkmetaG_FD_191571 | JGI IMG/M metagenome (GOLD analysis project Ga0256914, IMG submission 191571) | Hydrothermal chimney microbial communities from Main Endeavour vent field at the Juan de Fuca Ridge, Pacific Ocean - Hulk | ecosystem: Environmental > Aquatic > Marine > Hydrothermal vents ... | reverse complement strand
ATCATACTTTAATTCTCCCTTTGTTAGCAGGCTTTGTTCAACTTCTTAACTCCATAGCTCTTTTACCAGCTATTGAAAATAAACCTCAGGAAAGAAAACTTGATTCTAAATCCAAAGAAGATTTAGGAGAAATGGCTCAATCTATGCAACAACAAATGGTTTTTTTAATGCCCTTAATGACTGTAATTTTTGCTTTTCAATTTCCCTCAGGGTTAGCTTTATATTGGTTTATATCTACTACTTTTTCTTTCGTTCAACAAATTATTGTTGCCGGTCCAGGAGGGCTAACGCTCTATTGGCGTCGATTAAAATCTTTTTTTAAAAGGAGTTAATTATGACCCCAGCATATCAAGATTTGATTATTAATTTTTTTCAGCACCTTGGTCTTAAATCAGAACAAATTGACTTTCAACTTGAAGGTCGCAATCTCAATGTCGACATTGATATAGACGAATCTCTCCGTGGCATTTTTATCGGTCGTCACGCTCATACTCTTGATGCTCTTCAATTTCTATTAGCTCTTATGGTTAATAACCATGCCTCTCCAAACGAGCGCCTTATTGTCACTCTTGATGTTGGTCACTATCGGCAAGAGCGTTATCAACGAATCATTGAACAAGCTCAAATTTTGGCTGAAGAAGCTTTAGAACAAAAATTAGCTAAATCCATGCCTCAACTTTCTCCAACTGAAAGACGTCAAATTCATCTTTATTTTCAAGACAATGATCAAATTACAACTTATTCCCAAGGTGAGGGCGAGAATAGGCGTCTCTTCATTGCTCCAGCGGCTTAATCAAGTTCTTGCTCCTATTGTTGTTTTTTTCTCTGCTACCCAATTTGCTAAACATTTTTGGCCTTCATTTTCTTTTGTGCGTGGTATTCGGGTTGATTATTTATCTCCCACCTTTGGCCTTTTTGATTTTCTTTTAATTATTTTTATTATTACCACTCCTAAAGATTATTTATCTACTTTAATTAAACGTCTATCTCCAGTTATTTTATTTATTAGCCTAACCCTACTTACTACGCCATTTCCTTGGCCTACTTTTAACTACTCTGTTCATTTAATTCTTTATCTAATAGGGGCTAGTCTACTTGCCACTTATTACAAACATCAACTTACAAAACCGCTCATTTTAACTTTAGCTTTTCAAACAATTTTAAGTTTTTCACAAGTTTTGTCTGGGGAAGCAGGATTTTTCTATTGGTTAGGAGAACGTCGTCTTTCTGTTACTTCTTTAGGAGTTGCTAAAACTTCTTTACTTCACCATTTTACTCTTAGGGCCTATGGGACTTTTTCTCATCCCAATGCTTTGGCTGGCTGGTCTTTAGTTTCTCTTTTTCTTATTTTTCAACTTTCTTCAACCCGTCTTTATAAATTTATTGCTACTTCACTTGTTTTAATTATTTTGTTTTTGACCCAATCACGACTTGCTTTCTTTGTCTTTTATTTTTGGCTTTACTTTATTTCGCATTTCTTTTCCTCAAAAATGAAGTTAAGCTTTATTTTTTTTACTTTGTTTCTGTTTATCTTTTTTCAACCGGATTTTCGTTCTCTTGCTTTGTCTACCAGAATTTCACTTCTCTTTGTTTCTGGACGTCTAATTTATCAATTCCCTCTTTTTGGTACTGGTCCAGGAGCTTCTTTAGCAGCTTATAATAAACTTTCTCCTTTTCCAGTTTTGCTTCAGCCAGACCACAATTCTTTTACCCTTTTGCTTTCTTGGTTTGGTTTTTATGGCCTAGTTAACAGTTATTTGTTTTTAAAATTTTTTATCGTCCACCTACCCAAAAATAAACTTTCTAAGCTTACTCCCCTACTTATTCTTGCTTTGTTTGACCACTACTTCTTAACTAGTCCTCAAGGATTATTTATAATCATCTTGTTTTTAGCTTATGAATTTAACACCAACTAAACGAAATCTTCTTACTAATACTGGCGCTCAAATTTTTGCTCGCCTTTTTTCTTCTTCACTTTCCTTCTTGTTAAGCTTGATTTTAATTCGCCACTTCAATATCGCTTTTTACGGAGACTTCGTTAAAGTTACTGCTTTACTCTTTTTTAACAACACTTTTGTTGATCTCGGAATTAATGCCATAGTAGTTCGTCGCCTTACTAATTTATCTTCTTCCCACCAACATAAACTTTTACATCGCCTTCTTTCTCTTCGCCTCTGGTTGGCCTTAATAACTGTAATCTTAACTTTGATTTGGCTTTTCCTCTTTCAACCATCGAATTATCCTTCAAGTTTAAGGTGGGCATATCTTATTGGCTCATTTAGTGTTTTTGCTTTTGCTTTTCATTTATCTGCTATTGCCCAATTTCAATTTAAACTTACTTACTTTAAATCAGCCCTAGCTAATAGCTTAGGGTCTTTAAGTTTCTTTCTTACCACTCTTTTTTTGTTTTTCTTTCCTGCAAATCTTAATTTGTTACTTTTAAGTTTTAGTTTTGGTTATCTTGTTACTGCTTTAATCTCTTTTATTTTCAGTTATTCAACTTTTAAACATTTTCGTTTGTTTTCTTTTCAATCAGCCTCCAAACTTCTTTATTTATCAACCTGGATCAGCCTTTCCTTTTTGTTTAGCGCTTTTGCTAACAAACTAGATGTCTTAATAGCTTCTTTTTTCCGCCCCGCCTCTGAGATTGGCCAGTATGGTTTTGCTTATAAAATTTTTGATCTCCTTGTTGCTATCCCTTCATTCTTGATGAATGCAGTTTACCCTATTCTTCTTAAAACTAAACGATCCAAACAACACCTTACTCTTAAGGTTGGTTTGAGCCTTTTCCTGTTTTCTCTCTTTCTTTCTTTGATTTTCTTTGTAGCGGCTCCCTTAATTTTATATCTCAAGCCTAATCTTGATCTTGCAGTTCGTGTTCTTCGAATTTTACTCTTTTCCCTTCCTTTATTTTATCTTACACCACCGCTTATGTGGCATCTTGTAGCTCTTCGTCAAGAAAAAAAACTAACTTTTATTTATGCTTTTGCTACGGCTATAAACCTTATTCTTAATCTTATTTTTGTCCCTCAATATGGAGTTATTGCTTCAGCTTTCATTACTTTAGTAACTGAGCTCACCATCTTTCTTGGTTTAGCTAAATTGTTTAGTGTTACAATAGACGATAATTAATTTATGTCATTGCCAATAATTCAGCTCTATACAGATGGAGGTTCTCGAGGAAATCCTGGACCAGCCGGTTATGGTTTTGTAGTTAAAACCAACTCTCAATCTGGTGCGGTAAACTTTCTGAAAAAATGCGGTGATTATCTTGGTTTTGCTACCAATAATCAAGCTGAATATCATGGCCTTTTGGCTGGTTTAGGTTGGTTACTTGATAATCACTATCAAGATAGCAACTTAACTGTTTTTATGGATTCACTTTTAGTCGTTAATCAGCTCAATGGTAAATTTAAAGTCAAGAATCCTCAACTTAAACCTCTTTGGAGACAAGCTCAAACTCTTTTACATCAATTTACCATTTTTAATCTCAAGCATATTCCCCGCAATCAAAATGTTTTGGCCGATCGATTAGCTAATTTAGCCATGGATCGTCAAAGTAGAGTAGAGGGATAAAATAGTGTTTTTTAGCCTGGTTTTTGTAAAAACGTGAAAGAGGAAAAAAAGTAATAACAAAAAAAGCTAATAAACCATCACCATAACCTCAAGAAAAGACAAACCAAAATCAAAGTAAGAACAAATAAGGTTAATAATAAACAACTATTAACCCCCTAGGAAGTGTTTTATAATGAACCTATGTCTACTGCCCAACCAATTAATTTTCAAATCGAAACTTTAACTACCACCGCTTTTGTTTTCGCTTCCGATAATCCTTTTGTTCAATCTTTAATCCAACTTTTTCAACGTCGAAACTGCCAAGTCCATCTCAACCCAAATCTCAACTCATTTAATCAAGAAGCAGATTATGCTCTTTTCTTAGCTGATCATTACTTTCAAGCAACTACTTTTACTCATTTTCTTGAACAGTTTCCCAAAACTAAAGTTTTTTTAATCTTGCCACCCTCTAAATTCGATTATGAACCTCCAACCTCCTCTAATCTCACCACTATTTACTTAGGAGAAATTTATGACTGTCATTTTTTAAATCCCGATTTAGCTCCTTATCTTTATCAATTCATTTCTCTTTTAAACCAACCTCAACCAACTATTACCCTTCCAGGAGATGGTTTGTTTTCTATCTTTCCCCTTAGTCAAGCCGATGCTATTAAAGGATTAGATCAAATAATCTTTAATCCTTATCTTGGTCATAAACAAATCCTTCTTCAGTCTCTTCATGATATTTCTTTACTTAGTCTTGCTCACAAACTCAAATCTTTAGCATCTACTCCCATTAATCTTCGTTTTGATCCCCAACTACCTCCACTTTACTCTCTACCTCCATCAAACGTTATTCCTTTTCAACAATTAGCTAAGTTTATCGAATCAAATAGTCTTCAAGACAATCTTTCTTGCCTTATTAAGGCTAAGCTTTTGCCATCTCCATCTTCAACCACCCTTCATTCTCACCAAAAAAACGAAACGACCCTTTCACCTTCTTCTTATTCTTCTCAACAAACCTCTCGCCAACAACCACCTCAATCATCTAGACCTCGTCTAAAACCTTTGTTTCCAACCCCTAAACCCAAAAGCTTAGAAGAAATCAAACAAGAAGTTAAGTTTGTTAAGCTTAAATCAACTTCTCAGCAATCATCTAAACCTAGTTTTTTGAAACGCCATTCTCGGTCTCTTAAGCGTTTTTTTAGGTTTTTCTTTTTGGGATTTTTTGTTTATTTATTAACCCTAATCTTAGCTCTAACTACACTTTTCTTTTCAGGCAAAAACATCTTTTCACATTTGCGTCAATTTCAGTCTCCTTCTAAAACAACTTTAACTTTAAGCCAAACTTCTCTTCGTTATCTCAGCTTTAATCTTCATTGTTTTGCTTCTTTTCCTTTTTTAAATCATTCTACTTCACTTCAACAACTTGATCTTTTAACTCAACTTTCTTTAAACCCAGGAATGTCCCTTCTTTATCAAACAGAATCTGTGTTACCAAAACTTCGGCTTATGAGTCAACATATTTTAGGTCAAACGACTATCGATTTTTCTTCAAACCTTTCTGATCTTGTCCAATCTCTTGATTTTTTGTATTCTGATTTATCTTTGCTTACTCTTAAATTACCAGACAAACTTTCTTCTTTATTTCCCCAAAACTTAAGGATTTTATATCAAAAAAACATACCTCAACTTCATCAGCTACGACAGCAGTTATTTATTTTAAAAACTATTGCTCCTTCTCTAACTTCTATTTTGGGCGGACAAGATGAATCTCGTAAATATTTAGTATTGCTTCAAAACAATACTGAGTTAAGACCTACAGGTGGTTTTATAGGATCGTTTGCAATTGTAGAGTTTGATAATGCTCAGCTGTTCAACTTTCAAGTTTTTGATGTCTATCAAGCTGATGGCCAACTAAAAGGACATGTAGAACCACCAGAACCTATTAAAAAATATCTTGGAGAAGCCAATTGGTATTTAAGAGACAGTAATTGGGATCCTAGTTTTCCTGTTAGCGCAACGAGAGCAGAGTGGTTTGCTCGTAAAACCATAAAACAAGATTTTGATGGTGTGATTGCCATAAACTTAAATTTTGTTCAATCTTTACTTCGTTATTTAGGACCAATCGAACTACCAGATTATAACGAAACCATTACTGCTGATAATTTATTTGAACGAGCAGAATATCATTCAGAAATAGGGTTTTTCCCAGGATCAACTCAAAAAAAAGATTTTCTTGCTACTCTTACTAACCAACTCTTTAATTATCTAAAAACTTCAGCTTCTAATAAAGATTTGGTTCATCTTTTATTAGCTACTTTGCAGTCTCTTAACTCTCATGATATTTTAATTTATTTAAACGATAGTGATCAAAACTCTATTATAGATTTGTTAGGTTGGAGTGGTCGTCTTCAGTCTCCTCAATGCCCCTTTGGTCAGTCGCCATCTCATTGTTTACAAGATTATCTATATATTGTTGATGCTAATTTAGGAGTTAATAAAGCTAATTATTTTCTTCGTCGTGCTATTAATCTTCAAGTTAATATCACGAAGCAATTATCTTTAACCCACCAACTAAAAATTACTTATACTAATACTGCTACTTCTACTGAATGGCCAGCTGGCACTTATAAAAACTATCAACGCCTCTATTTACCTTATGATGCTCAAATAGAGTCAGTGTTAATCGATAATAATCCTCTTAATTTAGATAATATCTCAACTGAAAGGGTAGGGGGGAAAACAGTAATTGGTTATCTTGTTGAAGTACCTATTAATCGTACTGTTCAGGTAACAGTTAATTATTATTTAAAAACTCCTTTACCTTCATCAACTTTAACTTACAGCCTCTACTGGCAACGACAACCAGGAACTAACTTTGATCCTTTAACCATAACTCTTCATTACCCCTTATTTTTACATCCCGAAACCATATCTCCTAAAGCCGAATTATCTCCCCAACAACTAAATTTTGAATTAATATCGTCTCAAGATCGTCGTATCTCAGTCCAATTTACTCAACAGTAAATTTTACTTTGCACTTCTTATATCTTATGTTAAAATCATCATCAATATGGTAAGACTTAAACTAAAAGCTAAAGAAAGAAAAATTTTTGGTCGTAAGGTTAAACAACTTCGTAAAGCTGGATTTATTCCAGCTAATGTTTTTGGACCCAAAACTAAATCCAAAGCTCTTACCCTTGATAAAAGTGAGTTTTTGAAAGTCTTTCATCAAGTCGGAGAAACTGGTCTAATTGATTTAGTAATTGAAGGTGAAAAAAGCTCTCGGCCTGTTCTCATTTCTAACCTTCACATTCATCCTGTTACCAACGATATTCTTCATGTTGATCTTCATCAAGTTGATCTTAAATCTAAAACTACTGCCAATATTCCTATTGAAATTGTTGGAGAATCTCCTGCTACTAAAGCGGGTGGAGTAGTGGTAACTCTTCTAAAAGAGGTTGAAGTTGAGGCTCTACCTACTGATTTACCAGAGAAAATTGAAGTCGATATCTCTAACTTAACTGAAATTGGTGCTTCTATTCTTATTAAAGATCTTCCTATTGATACAACAAAAGTTGAATTAAAAGCTGATCCTGAAGAACAGGTAGTTGCCATTCAAGAACAACAGCAAGAAGAGGAAACTACTTCTTCTGAAGTCTCTGAGCCTGATCAAGAAACTACTTCTAGCAATGAAAAAGAGGAACAATCTTCAACTGATCAACAGGATCAATCAGATAGTTCTAATCAAGCATCTAATTAATTTTTTAAAGGATCAACCCACCATTTTAGTTGTAAATAATGTTTAGCTTCTTGAGTTTTTCCCAAAGCCTCATTTAGTTTTATTAAATTTTCTAGAGCAGATTCTAAATAAGGGGAATCTTTTAAAATTTGTTTTTGTTGATTAGCTAAGTTTTCAATGCGATTTTGAGGATTAAGAGCTACTTGCCAACCAGAAAGATTTTCATGTTTTACTACTTGTTTGGCTTGTTGGTATTGACCAGCCTTTATCAAATTGTTTACAACACAATTTAGACTTAAAATATCCTGATAATTTGCTGTTAGAAAGCAATTATCTCGTTTTGGTTTTGTTATCCAGCCGAAACCTCCAATAGTTAATATTCCAATCATTAACCACCAAAAATTTAGCTTTAATCTTTGATTTTCTAAATATAAACCTAATTCTTTAATGAACTTGATTAACTCTTTCATCTGGCCACGAACTAATAATTAAAGGCTCTTTGTGATAGGGTGGTTCAAAAATACCTGGAATATGTTCCCATATCGCTTCAGTTACAAAAGGCATAAAAGGATGAAGTAATTTAATACCATTGATAAATACATGTCGTAAAACAGATAGAGCTACTTCTTTATCTTTTCTCTGTTTTACATTTTCAATGTAAACATTAGCCACATCATCCCACAAGAAATGGTAAATAATTTCTCCAGCTTGAGCAAATCTAAATTTTTCTAAATTTTGATTAACTTGTTTAACAGTTGTTTCTAATTTACTTAAAATTTCTTTATCTTCAGTTGTAAGCTTTTTGGCTACTTTCTGGTTATAAAAAGGAACAGATTTTCCCCATTGATCAAACATTAATTCCATAAACCTAGCCATATTCCAAATTTTATTGGCAAAATTGCGATAAGCAACCACCTTATCATGAGGAAAACTAAAATCTTTTCCTGTAGCTGTACCAGAAATTAATCCCATACGTAATGCATCTACCCCATATTTGTCCATATATTCTTCTGGGTCAATAATATTCCCCAAAGACTTACTCATCTTTCTTCCATCTCTTGCTCTTACTAGCCCATGCAAGTACACATATTTAAAAGGTTCTTTTCCAGTTAAATAAATGCCAAACATAATCATTCGTGAAACCCAAAAGCGAATTATCTCCCAACCAGTTTCTAAAACCGAAGTAGGGTAGAAATATTTAAAATCTTCGCCATCTGGATAACCTAAAGTTACCAACGGCCAATGACCGCTAGAAAACCAAGTATCAAATGTATCTGTTTCTGGTAAATATTCTTCTCCAGGATCATCTTTACTAATAACAAATTCAGCTTCTTTTGGCGCAATTAAATTTTGTAACCCTTCCTTAATTTCTTTAATCGAATATTTTTCTAATAATTTTCCTATTTCTCCACTCACTACTTCACCAGCCTTATTTTTAAACACCACTCTAATCTTCTTATTTTTGTCGCTAGTCGCCGATTGCTTTGTCATGGTGGGCCCCGCGTTTGTGTTTTGAGATTGGTTGCCAACCCTGTACCAAACAGGAATTCTAATTCCCCAAACTACTTGTCTTGAAATTGGCCAATCTCTCATTTCTTCCATCCAACGATGGTAAGTAATTTCTTGCCATTTAGGGAAAATTTTTACTTTTCCTGTTTTAACAACTTCATGAGCTGGTTTTTTAAGCGAGTCAACTTTAACAAACCAATTGGGCAATACCATAGGTTCAATATCATGGCCTCCCTTGTAACACACCGCTACAGCGTGTTTGTAATTTTCGTCAATTTTTTCTATCAAATTTTTACTCTCTAACTTTTCTACTACTCGCTTTCTAGCTTCTTTTACTTTTAAACCTGCAAACTCTCCTGCTTCTTTAGTCAATCGACCATTCATATCTAACATTGAAATTACTGGTAAGTGATGCTTTAAACCCACTTCCCAATCATGTTTATCATGAGCAGGAGTTAGTTTTACAATGCCAGTTCCAAATTCTGGATCTACAAAATTATCTCCTAAAATTTCCATTTCCTTGTCAGTTAAAGGATTTTTAACTTTTCTTCCTATCCATTTAGCATTCTTTTTGTCTTTAGGATGAACTGCTAAATGTGTGTCAACCATAATTGTTTCTGGTCTAACCGTTGCTACTACCAAATAATCAGGTTCATTATTTTTATCCTTCTTAATCAAGGGATAGCGAACATAATATAATGGATCTTTTCTTTCAATATGTTTGATTTCTAGATCAGCAAAAGTTGTTCCACATTTAGGACAATAATTAACAATATAGTTGTCTCGATATATCAGACCATCACTATACATTTTTTCAAATGTTTTATATACAGTTTCTATCACCTTTGGATCTAAAGTAAATGTATATCGACTCCAATCAACGCTTGCTCCCATTCTTCTAATTTGTTTTTCAATAGTCCCTTTATTGGCTTTTACAAACTCCCAAATCATTTGATATAAAGTTTGTCGGTCATAATCAAATCGACTTTTACCTTCTTTCTTTAACTTGCGTTCGAAGGTAATTTGAGTTTCAAAACCAGCATGATCTGTTCCTGGCACCCAAAGAGTAGGGTCACCTTTCATGCGATGCCATCGAATCATTAAATCTTCAATGGCAATCATCAAAACATTTCCAATATGCATTTTCCCAGAAGCGTTTGGAGGAGGAAGTAGGATAGTGAATGGTTTTTTCCCAGAATCTAAATTACGAGGCTTAAAATATCCACCTTCTTCCCACATCTTATAAATTCTTTGTTCAACTTTTTTGTGATCAAATCGTTTGTCCATAACTTTCCTATTTTACCAGATTTTTTACCAGAAAATTTTTATATCTTATGAAAACCACCCCCTTATAAATGACTTTATTTGTTATAATTAACCCGCTCTTTTTATGGTGGCTGTAGCTCAGTTGGTTAGAGCGCCTCTCTGTGGAAGAGGAGGTCGGCGGTTCGAGTCCGCTCAGCCACCCCAATTTTCCATTTTAGAACTTAGCCTCGATAGTAAATACAGAATGCTCAATACAGAATACTGTATACTATATCTATGCCCGATCTCACTTTTAAAACCTCTATCACCAATCCTCAAACTGGAGAGGTGAGGGGAGTCCAATTAGAAAAACTTATTTCTAATTACACTTTTACTCAAGCCATTTTTCTTATTCTTCGTCGTCGCCTCCCCAACGAGCAAGAACTCCAACTCTTCGATGCCATGCTCGTTGCCGGTATCGACCATGGTCCCGGTCCAGCCTCTGCTTTTGTTGCTCGCTCGGTTGCTTCTACCGGTAATCCAACTAACTCTGCTCTAGCTGCTGGTATTCTCGCCATTGGTGACTATCATGGTGGTGCTATCGAAAAAGCCATGCAAACTTTTTCTGATTTAGATCAAGATCCAGCTATTTTAGTCTCTCAAGCTCTTGCCAATCATCAAATTCTTTTTGGTTTCGGTCATAAAAAATACAAACAAGCGGATCCTCGTACTACTGCTTTAGAACAAAAAGCTAACGCTCTTAATTTTGAGATACCTCACTTTAATTTTGCTCGAGCTGTCGAATCTGAACTCGAGCGCCAAAAAGGCAAAAAACTAATTCTCAACATCGACGGCGCTTTAGCCGCTCTCCTTCTTGATCTCGGTTTCACTAATCATAAAATAGGCAAACTCTTCTTTGCCCTTTCCCGCACTCCAGGTTTAATTGCTCACATTCTGGAAGAACTTGAGAACGAAAAACCTGTTCGCCGCATACCAAAGGAAGATATTAAGTTTATTAGTTCTTGACACTTATTTTCTTTCTCACTAAAATAGCACTTAGATAGGTTGAGTGATAACACTCGCATTCATAGATTGCGAATTCAACTTGTTTTATTAAATTAATGAAAGGAGGTTGTTTATGATGCAACTTGACCCCAAAGACCTTCAACCAACTCCTGGTTATGTTTTGGTTGAACCAGAAAAACAAGAAACCAAGACTGCTGGTGGTATTTATTTGCCTGATTCTCATGATGAGAAGCCTCAAGCGGGTACCGTTTTAGCTGTTGGTGGTGACTGGACTACTGAATCAGGAGCTACCCTCAAAAGCCCAGTCAAAGCAGGCGATAAAGTTGTTTATAAAAAATGGGGTGGCAACGAAGTTAAAATTGGTGATACTGAATATCAATTTCTTAAATTTGAAGATATCTTAGCAATTATTAAATAAGGAGGTGTTTATGGCTAAGCAAATTGTTTTTTCTGACGATGCTCGTCAAAAACTCTTAGTTGGAGTTAATAAGTTAGCTAAAGCAGTAGTAACTACTCTTGGTCCTCGTGGCCGTAACGTAGCTCTTGATAAAAAATTTGGAGCTCCTACTATCGTTCACGATGGAGTCTCTGTTGCTAAAGAAATTGAGCTTGAAGATCCTTTTGAAAATATGGGAGCTCAATTAGTTAAGGAAGCTGCTTCTAAAACTAATGATGCTGCTGGAGACGGAACTACAACTGCTACTTTATTAGCTCAACAAATTGTTGCTCAGGGAATGAAAAGTATTACTACCGGTACTAATCCTATGCTAATGAAGCGTGGTATTGATAAAGCTGTTCAGGCTGTTGTCGCTGAACTTAAAAAGAGCCGAAAAGAACTTACTAAAAAAGATTGGGTAAAAGTAGCTACAATTTCTGCTCAAAATCCTCAGATTGGTGAAAAAATTGCTCAAGCTTTAGAACTAGTTGGTAAAGATGGTGTCGTTGAAGTAGAAGAATCCAAGGGTTTTGAAATCGAAATCGAACACACTGAGGGTATGGAGTTTGACAAAGGCTACATTTCCCCTTATTTCGTTACTAACCCAGATCGGATGGAAGCTGTTCTTGAAAATCCCTATATTCTTGTTACTGACCAAAAAATCTCCTCTATTCAAGAATTAGTTCCTTTCCTTGAAAGTTTTGTTAAAGTTTCAAAAAATCTTCTTATTATCGCTGATGATGTTGAAGGTGAAGCTTTAGCTACTCTTGTAGTTAATAAATTAAGAGGTGGTTTTAATATCCTAGCTGTTAAAGCTCCTGGTTTTGGTGATCGTCGCAAAGCTATGCTTCAAGACATTGCCATCTTAACTGGAGCCACTGTTATCTCTGAAGACATTGGTCGTAAGCTTAACTCTGTCAGCATAGAAGATCTTGGTCGAGCTGATCGAGTTGTTTCCACAAAAGATGCTACTAAAATTGTTGGTGGTAAAGGTGACAAACAAGCTCTTGAGGCTCGTATTGCTCAAATCAAAGCTGAAATTGAAAAATCTGATTCAGATTTTGACCGTGAAAAACTTCAAGAAAGATTAGCTAAATTAGCTGGCGGGGTTGCTGTTATTAAAGTCGGAGCTGCTTCCGAGACGGAACTTAAAGAAGTTCAAGAACGGGTCAAAGATGCTGTTGGTGCCACTAAAGCTGCTATCGAGGAGGGAATTGTTCCTGGTGGAGGAGTAGCTCTTCTTCGCGCTGCTAGCGCTTTAGATAAGCTTAAACCAGAAACTGAAGACGAGAAGGTCGGCATCACTATTGTCCGCCAAGCTCTTGAACAACCTCTTCGCTGGTTAGCTAAGAATTCAGGCGCTGATGATGGTTGGGTTGTTCGTAAAGTTTTGGAAAGCGACAATCCTGCTTATGGATTTAACGCAGCTACTTTAGAGTTCGGGGATATGATCGAAATGGGTGTTCTCGATCCAGTCAAAGTTACCCGTAACGCTCTTCAAAATGCTGCTTCAGTGGCTAGCATGATTTTAACCACCGAAGCTTTGGTGACTGATTTACCAGAGAAAAAAGAAACTAACCCAACATCATCTATGCCCAACATGGGTGGCATGATGTAATTAAGTTTTAATAATCTTCAAGGCAAGCAGAGCTATCTCAGTTCTGCTTGCTTTTTTATTTTTTACTCACTATACTGATTAAACAGTATGGTAAAAGCTCACTACAAACGTGTTCTCTTGAAATTAGGTGGCGAATCTCTTTTAGGTAAACGTCAATATGGTATTGATCCTCAAGCGGCTATCTCGGTAGCTCAAGAAATTAAATCAGCTCATGACCTTGGGGTGGAAATGGCTGTTGTTATTGGAGCTGGTAATATTTTTAGAGGTTTATCAGCAGCTCAAAACGGTCTCGAACGAGCTACTGCTGACTATATGGGTATGTTAGCTACAGTTATGAATGCTTTGGCTCTTCAAGATGCTCTTGAAAAAATTGGCGTTGATACTCGAGTTCAAACCGGTTTAGAGATGAGAGATGTGGCTGAACCTTATATTCGTCGCCGAGCTCTTCGTCATATGAATAAGGGTAGGGTAGTAATTTTGGCAGCTGGAACCGGTAATCCTTACTTTACAACCGACACAGGAGCCACTCTTAGAGCTTTAGAGCTTCATTGCGATGTTATTCTTAAAGGGACTAAAGTTGATGGTGTTTATGATTCTGATCCTACTCAAAACCCTCAAGCTAAAAAATACACTCAGTTAAGTTTTATTGAAGCTCTTCAGAAAAGGTTAAAAGTTATGGATGCTTCAGCCTTTGCTTTAGCTATGGATAATAATATGCCTATTATCGTTTTTGATTTTTTCCAACCTGGTAATACTCGTAAAGTTGTTGCTGGTCAAACTATTGGTACTTTAGTTACTCATAGCTAAGTTTATAAAAAGGAGGTATTTTTTATGGATCGCACCTTTGCTATTAATGGATTTGGTCGTATTGGTCGTTTAGCTTTTCGTATTTGGTATCTTTACTATCGTTCCGAAATTAAATTAGCTGCTATTAACACTTCAGGTTCTATGCCTCTTGAAGGTTGGGCTAGCCTTCTTAAACATGACACCACCTACCGTCTTTTTCCTGGTAATCTAGAACTAGAAGTTCATCAAGATAATCATCAAGTTTCAGATGAAGATCCTTTATTAGGCTATTTTGTCGTCGATAACGAAATTCGCATTCCTGTTCTTGCTCAACGTGATCCTGCTAAAATTCCTTGGCAAACTTATCAAGTTAATTTAGTTATTGAGTCAACTGGAGTCTTCCGTACTTTAGATAAAGCCAAACTTCACCTTCACCCTCACGGTGCTAAGCGTGTTCTAATTTCTGCTCCTGGAAAAAGTGATGGTATTGTAACCCTAGTTAAAGGTGTTCAAGAAACTAATCAAGGTCAAGTTTTTTCCAATGCATCCTGTACTACTAACTCCATTGCTCCTGTTATGAAAGTTTTACTTCAAGAATTTGGAGTAGCAAAAGCCTTTTTAACCACAGTTCATGCTTATACCGATAATCAGCGCCTTCAAGATGGATCTCATAAAGATCTTCGTCGAGCTCGTGCTGCTGCTCAAAATATAGTTCCTACTACTACTGGAGCTGCTCTTGCCACCACTAAAGTCTTACCTCAACTTCACGATTTTGCTGGTTTAGCTTTAAGAGTTCCAGTTATTACTGGCTCTCTTTCAGATATTACGGCTGTCTTAGAAAAAAGTGTAACTAAAGATCAACTTAACCAAGCTTTTATAAAGGCTTCTCAAACTTATCTTAAGGATGTTCTTGCCACAACTGATGAAGCTCTAGTTTCTTCAGATATTATCGGGAATCGCCATTCTTCCATTGTTGATTTGTCTCTGACTTCTGTTGTTGGTGGTAACCTTGTCAAGGTTGTTGCTTGGTACGATAATGAATGGGGTTTCACCAATCGTCTCTTAGATATGGCCGTTTATCTTCTTACTCATTAAAAGTTGCTTATTAATTTCCTTTTTGGAGGCCTGGAGGGGAATCGAACCCCTGCATCAGGGTTTTGCAGACCCATGCCTTACCACTTGGCTACCAGGCCACTTTTATCGTCTTTCATTATAACAAACTCCACTTAAAAAACCCGGGACCATTCTTATGGTCCCGGGTAAATTAATTTCACTTCTTATTTTTTCTTACTTTTAATAGTAATTTTTTTAGGTTTAGCTTCTTCTGCTTTTTTAAACTTCACAATCAAAATACCGTTTTCAACTTCTGCTTCAGGTTCTGTTTTTAGATCAATATTACCAGGAACTGCTACTCGATAAGCATAAGATCGAGATGATTTGCGATAATATTTTCGCTTTTCATCTTTACTCTCATCCTCTTCTTGAGCGGTAATCGTTAAAACTCCTTTTTCAAAAGTGATCTCAATTTGATCTGGTTTTACTCCTGCTACTGAAGCTCTAACCACTACTTCATCTTCAGTTTCATAAACATCAAGTCCAGCGTCATTAACGTTGCGGGTTAGATCTTCATCCCAAAATTCAGGCCACCTGAATAATGAAGGGACTAAATAATTTCTCATTTTTACCTCCTTTCTTTAGCACTCTAATATAGTAACTGCTAAAAGTATAAAAAGACTTTTATGTCTTGTCAAGTATTTTTAATCTTGTTATGATCAAATCATGTTTCGCAAAAAGTTATACCTTATATTTATAGGATTAGTTTTTGCTTTATCCTTAATTTCTCTTTATTTCATTAACAAATTTGATCTTTTTTTTAAAAAACCAGCCGGTCTTATTGTTAACACCAATATTCCTAGCCAAATTATTTTAGATAATAAAACACTTGGTACTACTCCTTACACTAATGACCGTCTTCACCCTGGAGAATACACTTTAATTCTAAAGCCAACTAGCCAAAAACAATTAAGTGATTGGCAAACAAAAATCCATCTTTATCGAGGAGTCTCTACTGCCGTTCATTATAATTTTGCTTTTAATACTGCTAGCTCTTCTGGTTATATTGTTCAATATGAACCTAATGCTGATTCAAACCAAGCTACAATTTCTGTTATTAGTGATCCTGATATTTGTAGCCTTACTATTGATCAACAACCTCATGGTTTTACTCCTCTCAAAAAAACTCAAATATCAGCGGGAAAACATCAATTGCAGTTAACATCTCCTGGCTATCAACCTCTTAATCTTCAAGTTACTGCCTTGTCTGGGTACAACCTTCTTGTCCAAGTCAAGTTAGCTCAAAACCTTTTAACTCTCGAACCAGAATTATCTGCTTCTGCTTCTGCTTCTGCTTCTGCCTCCACCACTCAACCTACTGAGTCTAATCCGGAATCAACAATTTCAGCTTTAACTAAACCGTATGTTATTATCAAACCTACTGGCACTGGTTGGTTAAGAGTTAGAGAAGAACCATCTACTGCTGCTAAAGAAGTAGGCAAAGTTGATGTTGGTCAGAAATTAAAATTTATCGAAGCTAATGAGACTGGTTGGTATAAAGTGCTTTTCCAAGGTAAAGAAGCTTGGATTTCAGGACGCTATGCAGATCTTTACCGTTAAATTAAATATAAAATGGCTATTACCATTAATCCCCATATAATTACTGTTATCAATAAGGGAGTATCAGTTAATAAAACTCGATGTGGAGACTCTCCTTTATTTTGCTCATAAATTAATAGCATATATCTCATGACTCCATAAATTACTACTGGTACTGTAATCATTAACCATTTGGTAGTAATTAAAGTTTTTGGTAAATAAGCAAATAATCTCAAAACCCTGCCTTCTGGTTGAAAAGGAGGATGTAAAAAAGTAAAAAGAGCATAGGTTAACCAAGTAGTGTTAGCAAACATTGAAGTGTAAGCATCTAACAAGTCTGGAGTGTAATGAACAAGTGTTTTTCTATGTTGTTCATAATCTTTTCCTAAACCAGATAATAAAGTCATCTCCGACCTTCTTTTTCCTACAGCCAAAAACAAAGATAAAGAGATTACAGTCAACAAAAACCATACATCCATATGAACATTGATTACAAAAGCCCCTCCATATACTCTTAAAATAAATCCTGCTGCGATACTTAATACATCTAGTATTGGAATTTGTTTCCACCACAAAGTATAACCGATATTTAAAATTAGATAGGCTACTACACTCCAAAAAAAGAAGCTTGATAATTGGCTAGCTAACAGTAGCGCACTAGTTCCTAGAACTATCATCCAACCTAAAGCTAGTTGAATCGATAATTGACCACTGGCAATTGGCCGTTTCTTTTTAAAAGGATGGTGTCTATCCTTAGGAGCATCAATAATATCGTTAAAAATATAAACGGCGGAAGAGATTAAGGAAAAAATAAAGAATGCCCAAACAACTTTAACCAAATTATCATCTACGAATAAAAAACCAGAGAATACAATCGGAGCAAATACAGCTACATTTTTAATCCATTGACTTATTCTTGCCGATTTGATGAGATAAAGTAATTCATCCATAACAATACTCCTCCTACACTAATACTAACTAGCATCATAGCATAGAATTTGGCTTCGCTATTCAAATGTAAAGCAATCATGCCAAGAAGTGCTGTTACCACCCAATAACTAATAGCAATTCTTCGTTTACTCCAACCTAAACGTAATAAATGATGATGTAAATGCTTATCATCTCCCCATACTGGTGATTTACCTTCTTTAATTCTTCTCACGATAGCATAACTCACATCCACTAAAGGAATACCTAAAACAATTAAAGCAGTTGCTAGTTTAGTGCCTGACATTATGGCTAAAATACTTAAAAAATATCCTGCTAAACTACCGCCTCCCCAACCAGGCATAATCTTTTGAGGATAAAAATTAAACCACAGAAATCCAAAATAAGCCCCAGCCAATCCAAAGGCCAAAAAAATACTTAACCACGTATTTTGATCATCTATAAATCTAAATCCTAATAAACCCATAGTTATTGCAGCAATAACTACAACACCAGGCAGTTGACCATCTAATCCCTTAGCTCCCATATTAACAAAATTCATGCTCCACAAGATCCATAAAATACTAACCAATTCACTTATCCAGTGGTTTAACTCAATTACACCTGGACCAAAGGGATTACTCAAATATTGAATTTTAATATTGCCTCCTACTACCACTATAGTTGCTGCTAAAATACCTAAACCCAATCTTAAGTATGGATCTAAATCAAAGAGATCATCCAAAATACCCAAGATTAAAAGAATACTTCCTCCTGCAAAGATAGCCATTACTGCTGGATTTATCATTTTGAACAACAAAACTACAATTAACAAAGAGAAGTAGATAGGTATTCCTCCACCTCTTGGCACAGGTCTCTCATGATTGTTTTTGGGGTGGTCTTTTTTGGTTGAGCGATCTAACCAATTAAAACCTTTGTAAATGCTAATAGTTATGATTGTTAAAGCTATTGCAGTAATTGTTGTAAAACTAAATGGCACTAAACTTAAAAACAACTTCATATTATTACTAAGATAATCCCAAACATAATAAATGTTAACCACATGCTTTCCACTACACTAACGATTGCCATAATTTTGTTTAAAAATTCATCTTCTTTATCTAAGAGATAACCTAAACTTAGATTAAACCATGAAAATAACAAACCTATTATTGGTAATAAACTTAGCAAGGCTTTATTTGCTAGTCGAGATTCTCCCCATGGCAAGCTATACCATAGGGGGATTTTAGTTGGTAACGAATTCCATAGTAAACCAATTATAAGTAAATCTATACCTAGAATTATCCAACTAATTCTATAACTTTTTTTGATTAAATCACTTTGATTAAGCAACAAACTGTCTTTATCAATTGTAAAAAATTTATTTTTGTTTTTATTCATGAGTAAAACAAACTCTAACTCTTAATTAATTTTTTTGTAAATTTTTACACCATTTATCGTATTAATTTGGATATATTTAGCTTCTAACCAAGAAAACAATTCTGGAAAAGGAATAGGTTCTGGCAAAATTATTACATAATCAGGTTTATTCACTTCTAAATGTTGCATAGTTTCTCGATATGCATCGAAATCTCTTACATGAAAACTAACGATATATTTTCCTCCTGTAGGAAGTTTATCTAATAAATTGTATAAGGTGGGATCAGTTCCCCATACATAGATAGTGTCTTCTTTTATCATTCTTTGTTGTAAAAACTTAGCTACTGGAAAGTTAATTTTTGTGGTCTCAAAATAACTTAGATATTTTTCTTTTGTTTCTTTACCACTAATTATTTTTAAAAAGTTCTCATAATAACTTAAGGTTGGATAATGCCAAAACTTAATTGTTTTTTGGGCCACTATTAAACTTAAACTTAAACTTCCCCAAACTATCCAACTCCAAACATCTTCTAACACCAAAACACTAGTTAAAAGCAATGTTCCTGAAGGAACGATTTCTTGTAAATAATGGGGATAAGGTCTTGCTGATAACAAGGCTCCAAATAATCCAAAACTAAACCATAAACTTATTAACAAAAAAGCTTTATTAAGCTTATTTCGTAGCACTAATAATATTCCACTGAATCCTGTTAATAAAACAAATCTTATAAACAATCCGCTAGCTAATGGGTTAAATTTATATGATGATGTAGCATAAGACGAAGTATAGCCTAAGTTAATTAGTAAAACTCCTTTTAAGAAATCTTGGCCTAATCCTAAATGCCAATAATAAATAAAAGTCATAACCATGGGTATTAAAAATCCAATTCCCATTAACCAAAATCTTTTTCTAAAAATTCCTTTAAATACATCTTTCCATTCTTTTTCACTCCAAATAAACAAAAACAACATTAAAGCTAAAAAATCAAAAGCTACGGGAATTTTAAATAAAAATCCAACTCCTGCTAATATTCCTGCTCCTAAATAATCCCAATCACTTTTTTTCTTCTTAACCAATATCCAAGTTGTAGCTACAACCATCGGCATCATCATAAACAATTCACCATTAGCAATTTGTCCTTCTAATAAAGGCAAGCTAGAAAATATTCCAAATAGGCCAGTACTAATAATCTGCAACCACTTTCGCTTTTTCTGACTAAGATACTTAAACTGATTCCATATCCAGCCACTTAAGAACCAAAAGCTAATTGTTTCTATAACCATCCATATCATTAGTAATAATCGGAACTTAAATACTGTTTGAGTTAAACCAGCCATTATATAAATTAAGGGAGGTTTATGGTCAAAAATACCTTGATAAAAAGGGATTCCTGCTCGCCAGCCTCGTCCCATCACAAAATAAATTTCTTCATCTCCATAATGATGTGGCTCAAACAAAGATGGAATTCTTAGAATAATGACCAACCCAATAATTAAAATTAACCATTCATATTTGTTGAGCCAGGCTTTAATCTTCACTCTTTTAGGATAGCTTACTTCTTAATTCACTTCAAGCTTTCAGGTTTTACTTTTTCTGTTACTCGATACTCAATGTATTTGCCCAATAACAATCTTGTATGAGCATCAATACCTGGCAAGGCTGAAAAAGTAAAACCTACTACTGGCAAAACTAAAAACTCGACTAATTCTCCTATTGTACTTAATATCGGAATTCTTTTTTCTTTTTTTGGTCTTAATTTTAAATTTAAAACAATCATTACTACCAAAGCCAACAAACATAAAGTTAAAATAAATGATGTTAATTGAGGTAAAGTCTTGCCTAGCATCGTTCTTGCAAATTTAGGATTTAGTAAAGGTGGTAATAAAGCTCCAATAGTTATTGCAAACCAATTAACTGGCCACAAAAAATGATCTTCAATTAAACGCAATACTCTAATTGTCTTTTCCCAAAACGGAGTTCGATCATCTAAAATCCAATGAGTAACTACATAAGGAGTGTCAGAAACTCCCCAAGCCCATCTTTTAATTTGTTCATACTGAACCACAAAATTTTTCCAAGGACTAGTTGATTCAGCTGCATCAGCCATAATTGGTAAAAAAAGTGGTTCTACTGCTAACTCACCTTTAAGGGCATAAAAAGCTTTAAAAAACAAACGCCAATCTTCAGGGATAACATCAACATCCCAGTAACCAATCTGGTCTATCATTTTCAAACTTGCGCTATAAGTAGAAAAGTTTATCAATCTATCTTTTCTTGTATTAATATAAATATGAGTTATTGACGACATGGAATTAAAAACTCTCACGGGGAAGGGTACTTTCCAAATATTGTTATAAAACAACAAAACTCCTTGCCATAACTTATTATATCTGTGAGGATCATCTAGAAAATGGAAGCTTAAAGATGCAAAATACTTCTCATGAAGTAAAGCATCAGCATCTTCAGAAGTAATTGTTATGTAGTTTATATCCTTACCTTCTTTATCTACTAATAATTCTTTTGCCTTTTTTGCCCCCCAAGCCGTATTAGAAGATTTCCCTTTAACTTCGCCTGGTAAATCAGGATGAAATGTTGTCCACAAATGACCAAAGCTTTTTCCGAATTTTTGTTTTAATTTTTTGGATTTTTCTTGAGCTGCCTTTCCCTCTCTTTTCTCAAAAGAAATCATAATATGCAAATTCTCCTTCGGAAAAGTTTGTTTTTTTAAAGCTTTTAAAGTTCTTTCTAAAGTTGCTAACGGTTCTCGGTAAGTAGGAATCACAATAATATGATGAACTTTGTCCCAATCAGGGAAAACCTTAACATCGCTCATCCAATCATAAGCTTGATTAGCTTGAAGCTTAAGATAACCATAAATTGACAATAGAGCCACACTCATAGATCTGTAAAACCAATAGATAGTAAAACCAATAATGTAATAAGCAACAATTTCTGGAATTACAAAACTTCCCCAAATAGGAAACAAAATTAAAAACCAAGATGTTAATCCCGGTAGAATTTCTAGAAACCTTTTAGTTTTATTTGGATGTTTTTTTATCCACCGTTTTAACTTATTCATAATTTAAACAATGCTTTTGTGTTTTTTTCAATTAATTTCTCAATTATCTCAATACGAGTTTTTCTTAATTGACTGTAATATTTGGCTAGAATCCTAACATTTCTAGGTTCATTTCTCAACTTAGCTATCAATTTACCTTGGTTATTTCTTGGGCTCATAAACGGTGAATCAGTTTCTATCAAAAGTTTGTTGTTTGGTACTAATTTTACTAATCTTGCTACTCGCTTACTCCAAGTTATGTTTCCACAAAAGCTAACATAAAAACCGTTTTTAATTATTAGTTCTAATTCTTGTTCATCACCACTAAAACAATGAAACACTCCTTGTTTCCAACCAATTTCATCTACAATTTTTAAAATTGTTTTTACTACTTTATCTCTAGAGTGGATAATTAAAGGAAGTTGATATTTCTTAGCTAGAGAGACCATTTCTTTAAAAATTATCTCTTGTCGAGAATATCTTGATTTTAATTCTGCCGTATGCTTGTCCAGACCAACTTCTCCTATAGCTACTATTTGTTTTTTATCTTTTTCTAAAAGAAGTTTTAACTGTTTTATTTCTTTATTTAGATCTAGATCATCTATCAAACTAACCTCTGGATGAAGTCCAATTCCAGCTTTTAGTGTTTTAGCAAAATGTTTACTCAACTCAATTGCTTCTTGGCTTGTTTTTACATCTAATCCAGGAACAACAATTTTTTCTACTTTAGCTAATTTTGCTTGTTGTATTACTTTATCTATATCAGATCTAAACTCTTTCCAAAACAGATGAGCGTGACTATCAATTAACATAATTTAATCTCGGGAACAATGGTTTGTTTTTTTGAATCTTACCCTGAAACCTAGACTTAATTTGCCCACTAGTAGTGGGTAAAAATATTTCTAAATCGTAGCCGATTTGCTGAACTTGTTTAATTAACTTTTCTAAAGCCGATCGTTTTTCCTTACCCTCCAATGACCATAATTTAGTTTCATTAATAAAACTATTAGCCTTTTTTATCTTCTGCCAAACAATTTCTATTGCTTTATCAAATCGATAATTATCTAACTCTCTTTCGATAGTTTTATCTTCTTGAAAATCAATTTCTTTTCCTATAATTCCCTCTTTTGCTGCCATACTTTCTGTTCTAGCCACTAAATTTCCTAATCCATTTGCTAAATCATCATTATAAGCTGACTCAAATTTTTGAATTGTAAAATCGCTATCTTCAAAAGGATGTAATTTAGCTAATAGAAAATAACGAACCGCTTCTGTTCCATATCTATCAACTAACTCTAAAGGATCCACTACATTTCCTAAAGACTTACTCATTTTTTGTCCTTCAGATGTAATAAAACCATGGATAAAAATTTGTTTACTAGGAGGCAAATCAGCTGCCATCAACATTGCTTGCCAAATAGCTGTTTGTTGTCGTAGGTTATCTTTACCTGCTACTTGAATGGCTTGAGGTTTTTCTTTAGTTCCCCAAAATTGATCTAAAGATTTTTTAGGCCAACCTAGAGCTGAAATATAGTTGGTTAAAGCATCAAACCAAACATACATAACTTGAGTTTCATCTCCAGGAACTGGAATTCCCCATGGCATTTTTTCTTTCAATCTTGAAATACTAAAATCTTTCAAACCGTTCTTTACAAAGTTTTCTATCTCTCTTTGTCGATTTTTTGGCACAACAAAATTCGGATGTTTTTTGTAAAAATCTTTTAATTTTTTTTCTAGTTTCGAAAACTTAAAAAAATAATTTTCTTCCTTTCTAACCTCGATTTCATAATTGGGGTGAAGTGGACAACGTCCATTTTCTAACTCTGAATCGGTTTTTTCCATCTCACAACCGACACAATACTTAACTTCATAAGTTCCTTTTTCAATAAAGCCATTTTTTTCGCATAACTGCCACAGTTTTTGAGCCGCTAAAACATGATGCTTATCAGTTGTTCTTATAAAATTGTTATAGCTTAGGTTAAGTTTGTTTTTTAATTCTCGAAACTGCTCTACAAATCCATCGACGTATTTTTGTGGCGATAAACCAGCTTCCTTCGCTTTTTTATAAATCTTCTGACCATGTTCATCAGTCCCCGTATTAAAAAATACTTCCCACCCTTGTCTACGTTTCCATCTTGCTAAAACATCAGCCTGAACAATCTCTAAAGCAAAACCTATATGCGGCTTTGCATTTACATAAGGTAAAGTTGTAGTTATGTAATAATGCTTTTTCATTTAAACAATTTACTTAAAGTTTGTGAAATTTTATTCGACCATTCTTCGGCCCACTCTTCCGCTTTGATCATTTTAATAGCTTTTTCTAAACCAGGTTTTTGTAAATTTTCTGCCACTGCTGCAATACTTGCCGAAGATACTTTAAGTGTTTTTTTGATATGTTCATATGAATGACCTTTGTCCAAGAAAACTGCAATTGCTAGCCTTTTGGCAATTGCCAATCTTTCTACAGGACTCATCAAAGCTTCTAAAATTTCTTTTACTTCATCTTTATTTCGACATTCTCCTAAAACTTGATAGAAAATGTCATAAATTTGTTTTTCGATTTGGGGATTAAGATTTTGTTTTGATGTCTTCATGCGACCTCACTTTTAATATACGAATTGAACCTTCTTTAGTCAAGTAAACTAACCATCCGATCACTAATCCTAACTCGAACCAATTAGAAACTCTTAACATTTGTAAATAAAGCCCCAACAAAACAATTAAGGTACTTACTTTTCTTTGCCACCAACCATCGATTATACCTTTAAAGCTATAATCCAAAGCTATACCTACACTTATCAAGAACGGTAAATAACTATCATTCCAACCAACATTACGTATTAACTCAGGATCAACCCAAATTATTATAATTCCTGTCGGAATCCATACCAAAATCTTACTTAAGGTTACTAGCCACTTTTGTTTTCCTTGCTTCATTCTTGTTATATCCTACTATATAATGTCATTTACCATGAACAGTCTTGTTTTATTAGGCATTATCTTAGTTTTAGTATTTATCTTTCTCTATCTTATTCTTTACCACTTTTTCTCGCCTCGTCGATTTGAATCTCAAACTAAAGATATTGTTAATCAAGTTTTTGGTGAACTAAGTCAAAAACTTCTTCAACAAACTCGCCAAGTTATAGCTCAAGATAAGGAAGCCATTTATAAAGACAACCTTCATCAAAAAGAAGTTTTAACCAATTTGGTTGAAAATTTACGTCGTGAACTTAAAGAACGTCAACAACAATTACAATTATTAGAAAAAGATCGTATTCGTCAATTTGCTGATCTTTCCCGAGCTTTACAAGAACACCGCCAAATTACTAATGAACTTAAAACTTCTACGGAAACTCTTGCTAACGTTTTATCCAATAATCAGCAACGTGGTCAATGGGGAGAACGTATCATCGAAGATATTTTAACTAGCGCTGGTCTTATTGAACATATTCACTATGAAAAACAAAAAACTCTTGGTCACACCTCTATTAAACCTGATATTACTCTTTTACTTCCAGATAACAAGTTTGTTGCTGTGGATGTTAAGTTTCCTTATTCTGAAATTCAAAAAATGACTGCTGCCACTTCTCAATCTCAAAAAAGAGACCATCTTAAACGTTTTCGACAAGATGTTAAAACTAAACTTAATCAACTAACTAAATATATCTTGCCAGAAGAAGGAACCGTTGATTACGCCATTATGTTTGTTCCTAATGAAATGCTTTTTTCCTATATTAACCAACAACTTCCCGATTTGATTGATGAAGCTATGGCTAAAAAAGTTATGATCACTTCTCCTTTTACTTTTTTAATCGTTGCTCGAACTGTTGTTGAAGCTCACCGTAACTTTCAAGTAGAGACTAATTTACGCAACATTATCCAATATATTGATGATTTTATTGAAGAATGGAATCGTTTTACTCAAGAATTTAATAAATTTGATACTCACTTAACCAAACTCCGTGATCTTTTTGATCGACTTACAACTACGCGTTATAAACAAATGAACTTACGTATTCGTCGCATTCAACAATATCGACAAGGTGATACTTTGCCAACTACTACTAAATCAAACTATGAAGCCAAATCCAAATCTGACTAACCAATTTCAAACTGCTTTTTCTCGTCTTAATCCCCAACAAAAACAAGCAGTTACTACTATCGAAGGTCCTGTTATGGTTTTAGCTGGACCTGGAACTGGCAAAACTCAGACCATTGCCCTTCGTATTGCCTACATTCTTCAACACACCGATACTGATCCTTCTGCTATTTTAGCTCTTACCTTTACCGATGCTGCCGCTCAAGCTATGCATCGCCGTTTAGCTACTTTTATTGGCGAAACTGCTTATCAAGTTACTATTACCACTTTTCACACTTTTGCCCTCAATCTTATTCATAATCATCCTGATATTTTTGCTTCTACTAACTTTGATGAAGCTTTGACCGATCTAGAAAAAATTAAATTTATTCAAACCATTATCGATCAACTTAAACTTAAGTACCTTCGCCCTCTTAACAGGCCCTATTTCTATCTATCTGCCATTATTTCCTCGATTTCTACTCTTAAACGAGAAGGTTTTTCACCTTCAACATTTAGTCAACATCTTGACAGTTTTCAGCAACAATTACTTGCTCAACAAGAATCTCTTTCTGCAACTAAATTTAAACAGTTAACAGCTCAACTTCATAAAAATCAAGAATTACTTCAAATTTATAAAGCTTATCAGACCACTCTTAAACAACATTCTAAATTTGATTTTGACGATATGATCCAAGTTGTTGTTGATCAGCTTACCCAACATCAAGATCTATTACTTGATTATCAAGAGCGTTATCACTATTTTTTAGTAGATGAATATCAAGATACCAACACACCTCAAAATCAGTTAATTTTTCTTCTTACCAATTATTGGCAAGATCAAGCTAATCTCTTTGTTGTTGGTGATCCTAATCAATCTATTTTTCGTTTCCAAGGAGCTTCTTTAGCCAATACTCTTAATTTTCTTCAGCGTTTTCCCAAAGCTACAGTTATTGGTTTAGAAACTAACTATCGTTCTCAGCAAACTATTCTTGATTCTGCTCATCAACTTATCACTCATCAACAGACTCAGCTCGACGAAAATTTACCTCAACTTAACCTTCATCTTCAAACGGCTACTAATTATCCCCCCCAACCAATTCAAGTAATTCAAACTACTAATTCTCAAACTGAAATCTGGTTCTTAATTACTCAAATCCAATCTTTACTTAAACAGGGAGTTAAACCTCAAGAAATTGCTGTTATTACTCGAACTAATCAAGATTTAGATATTCTTAAAACTTTTTTCCGCCAAGCAGACTTACCTTTTAACTCTCAAAGCCCTCGTCATCTTTTAGCTAATCCTTTTTTGCGTCAACTAATCTATCTTTTTCGTATTGTTGCTACCATTCCTCAACTTCCGGATGATCTCGATTTTTTTACTCTTCTTAATTATGACTTTCTTAATCTTCCCAGCGATGTTCTAATTAAACTTAATTATTTAGCTCGCCAACACAATCAAACTTTATTTGAGTTTTTGCTTAATCTTCCTTCTCAACTCGATTCTTTATCTTCTAACCAAACTCAACCCTTTGTTGATTTTGTTGAACATTTACTTCAATGGCAACAATTCGCTCATAATCATACCTTTATCGAATTATTTGAATTAATCATTAACCAGTCTGGTTTTCTTAATTACTTACTTGACCAACCTGACTCTTTAGATCATTTGACGGCTCTTAATGCTTTGTTTACTTTTGCTAAACAACTTAATCTAACCAATCCTAACTTAAGTATTAATGATTTTCTCGAAAGTCTTGACATTCTCCACCAATATCATTTGACTATGAAAATAGCTCCTTTTAATTTTTCTTCCCAAGCTATTCAACTGACTACAGCCCATTCTGCTAAAGGCTTAGAATGGGATTACGTTTTTATCTATCGAGTCACAGAAGGGCATTGGAGCAACTTAAAAACTCGACAACTTATAAAACTTCCTCCTCACCTTCTTTCCGGGACTACTATTATATCTGAAGCATCTGAAAAACTTGCTGAAGAGCGCCGTTTATTTTATGTTGCTTTAACCCGAGCTCGTCGCCAAGTTTTTATTACTTATGCTAATCTTTACACTCTTAATCAACAATCTCAATCTGCTCTACCTAGTGTTTTTATTAGTGAGTTGGGAGATTCTCACTTAGATTATCGCCAATTTGAACCTTCTTCGTCTCAAATCAAATTTTATCTTCAAACTACTTTTAAACCAGCTCCACCTATTTTTATTGATGATCACTATCTACTTCAAATTCTTGATCAATTTAGACTTTCACCTACTGCTCTTAACACTTATCTAAGCTGTCCTTATAAATTTAAACTTAATAATCTTTTACGAGTTCCTCGAGCTAAACAACCTCATTTAGCTTTTGGGACAGCTGTTCATAAAGCTTTAGAACGTTTCTTTTCTCGCTTTCAACAAACTCGCCAACTACCTTCTAAAGATTACCTTTTATCTGCTTTTTCTCATGCTCTTAAAGATCGGGAAATTTTAAACCCTCAAGAACTTCACTTTCGTCTTCGTGAGGGTCAAGAAATTCTCTCTGCTTATTATGACTTTTACCATTCTGATTTTACTCCTGGTTTATTTCTTGAACACACTTTTTCTCATCTTTATCTTCACGACATTCCTCTTACTGGCAAAATTGACAAAATTGAGTGGCTTGATCAATCTAAAAACCTAGTTCGTTTAGTTGATTACAAAACTGGCAAGCCAAAATCATCTAACTTTATTGAAGGTAAAACTAAAAACTCGACTGGAGACTTAAAGCGTCAATTAGTTTTTTATCAGCTTCTTGTCAATCTTGATACTCGTTTTAAATTTAAGGTAGGGGAGGTAGAGCTTGATTTTATTGCTGCTCCTAGAGATAATCACAAATCTGGAAAACGTCGTTTTCGGATTACCGATCAAGAAGTTAATGATATTAAAATTCTAATTCAAGATACCATGACTGCTATTCGTCAACTTAAATTTCCTCGAACCAAAGATCTATCTCAATGTGCTAAATGTGACCTACGTCACCATT
>Ga0256914_1000872_pt1 | contig 29067 bp, 27 predicted proteins | sample HulkmetaG_FD_191571 | JGI IMG/M metagenome (GOLD analysis project Ga0256914, IMG submission 191571) | Hydrothermal chimney microbial communities from Main Endeavour vent field at the Juan de Fuca Ridge, Pacific Ocean - Hulk | ecosystem: Environmental > Aquatic > Marine > Hydrothermal vents ... | reverse complement strand
GTGAACACCTCGCGCAGCACATCCTCCAGGGCTGGCTCCTGCACGCTCAGGTCCACCACTTCGGCTTGGGAGGTCAACTGCTGCAACAGCAGGGGGACATGCTCACGAGGCAGCCGCCAACGCAGCCGGGGGCCGGTTCGTTCCACCACCCAGGCCGCGCCGGGCAGGGAGGGCGACCCGTTCGGCGGCGCGGTCAGGGTGGCCCTGACCTCCCGGAAGGGGGCGTAACGGGCTTTGAGTTCGCCCAGCGGGCCATCGAAGCGAATCTGCCCCTGGTCCAGCAGAATGACGCGGTCACAGATGGCCTCGACATCCCGCATGTAGTGGCTGGCCATGAGCAGGGTCAGGCCCTGCTCGCGCACATATTCCCGCAAGAGGGAGCGGATTTCATACTGGGCCATCACATCCAGGCCCAGGGTGGGCTCGTCCAAGAAGAGCACCTGGGGGCCGTGGAGCAGGGCGGCGATGAGTTCCATCTTCATCCGCTCGCCCAAGGAAAGGTTGCGCACAGGCACCGAGAGCAGGTTGGTGACGCGAAACCGCTCGGCCAGGTCGTCCAACCGGCGGCGAAAAACCGAGGGCGGCACTTCGTACATCTCGCGGAACAGATGGAAGAGGTCCAAGGCCGGCAAATCCCACCAAAGTTGCCCCTTGCGGCCCATGACGAAGGCGATGCGCTTTTTGAACGCGTCGCGTCCCTCCCAGGGGGTGAAGCCCAGCACTTCCACCTCGCCAGCATCGGGGAAGAGCACCCCGGCCAGGATCTTGAGGGTGGTGGTCTTGCCGGCGCCGTTGGGGCCCAAATAGCCCACGGCTTCGCCAGGGTGGATGGTGAAGGAGACCCCCCGCAGGGCCTGCACGGTGCGATAACGGGGCGCGACGAGATGGCGCAAAGCCGCGCGCAGGCCGGGCTCGCGCTGGGGCGAGCGGTAGGTCTTGTGCAGGTTGCGCACCACGATGACCGATGACATGATAGACACCTCCGCGAAGAAAACGCACTGCGCCTGGGGCTGGCGTTTAAACGAAAAAGCGCCCTCCGAAAAAGCGAGGGCGCCCGTCGTCGCACGGTAGAACGGATGGCCTTAAGGCCGGAAAGAGATCCAAGGAAGGGTTGGGACGGACGCCTGGAGGACGCAGTTGATCATGGGAGCACCTGAATCAGCAGTTTGAGAGGTCTAACCTTACAAAAATTATAACCCTGGGGAACGCTCTGGTCAAGTTTTTTGGAGGGTTCGCTGGTTGCTTGGCCGTTTGGGGCGGGGGCTTATACAATCCGCGCATCAGTGGCAATCGGTGGATTTATCTGCCGCCCTCCACCCTGCCCACAATCACTTCTCCTCCCCACGGCTCAATGCTCAGGGGAGAATCACGCGTTCTTCAAAATTTCCTTCAAGGCCTGCACATGGTCGGCAAAAGCCTGCCTGCCCAGAGGGGTCAGGGCAATGTAGGTGCGCGGTCGCCGGCCGACAAAGGTCTTGGTCACCTGAATGTAGCCCGCATCCTCCAATTTGCGGAGATGGGTCGCCAGGTTGCCGTCGGTCACCCCCAACAGGTCCCGCAAGGCACCAAAATCCAGTTGACTTTCGTCGTCCAGGGCGTTCAGTGCGGCCATGATCTGCAAGCGCACGGGCTGGTGGATGAGTTCGTTGAAGGGGCTCATGGCTACCTCCAGGCGCGCAGGATGTAAAGGCCCGCGGCGATCAGGCTGCCGCCCCCGAAAACGGCCATCCACAGGTTGAAGAAGGAAGGCACCAGGAGGTAGCCCGCCACGATGAGCGCGGTCACCGCCAGCCCCAGGATGGCCAGAAAGCCGCTGCGGTAAAGAAGGCCGCTGCTGACATAGCCCATCATGGCGAAGAGGGAAATCAGCAGAGCAAGTTGATCGCCGCTTTGCGGGTGGGCGAAATGGATGATGAGCGCGGCATACAGCATCCAGGCCAGCCAATACAAACCAATGCGGAGGCCCCGCGGGCTGCGCACCCGCCGCCCCAGGTGCGCGCCTACCCCAAACGAGCCCAGCGTGCCCAGCGTGGTGAGGATGAGCCACACCAGGCCCACCTTGGGGGAATCAGCGCCCAGAAAATAGGTGGCCCCATACCCCAAAGTCCAAACCAGCCCCCAGATGATGAGGAAATAGGGCATCCCGCCGTGGGCCAGGGCCCGGCGCATGTGTTGGGTGGTGTTTTCGATGAGGTCCAAAGCCTCTTGGGCTTCGGCGGGGGAAACGGGGGCGTGCTTCATGCCAGCACCTCCTGCCTCGGCAAGGAAAAGTCAGATTGGGTCAACATCAGGAACACATCCTCCAAAGACACTGGCTGAAGCCGCAGGTTCCGGAAGGGGATCTGGGCCCGGCGCAGGGCGGCCAAGATCTCTTCCAGCCCGGCTTCGTCCTTCAGATACAGGGTGAGCAGGCCGTTGCTCTGCTCGCCGTAGGTCACGGTGGCAAGGCCTTCCCACAGGGTGGGGGCCACGGCCCTTTCCACTTCCACCTCCAACCGGAAGCGAGCCCCCAACTGCTCAATCAGACGCATTGGCTCGCCTTGGGCCACTGGGCGCCCCTGGCGCAGGATGACCACCCGGTCACAGAGGGCCTGGGCCTCTTCCAGGTAGTGGGTGGTGAGCAGGATGGTCTTCCCGCCCTGGCGCAGTTCGCGGAGGAAGCCCCAGATCTTGCGCCGAATGGCGGGATCGAGGCCGGTGGTGATTTCGTCCACAAAGACCACCTCGGGGTCGTTGATGAGGGCCAACGCCGCGAAGACCCGTTGCTTTTGGCCCCCTGAGAGTTTACCAAAATATGCGTCGGCTTGCGCGTGCAAATCCAGACGGCGCAGCAGTTCGTCGGGGTCCAGGGTGCGAGGATAGAAGGCCGCGAACAGGTCGAGGAGTTCGCGCACCTTCAGCCGCGCGGGGAGGTTGGCTTCTTGCAACTGAACGCCCACGCGCTGCACCAGGGCAGCGTAATCGCCTTGGGGGTCCAAGCCCAACACCCGCACCGCGCCAGCGTCGGCTGAGCGAAGGCCCTCCAGAATCTCCACGGTGGTGGTCTTCCCCGCGCCGTTGGGGCCCAACAGGCCGAAGATCTCGCCCGGGCGCACGGCCAGGTCCAAGCCATCGACCGCCCGCACCGTGCCGTAGGTCTTGCGCAGGCCCTGGGCCCAGATGACCGCGTGGGCGGCGGGGGCAGGGGCGGGGGCGCGGCTGCCCGAGGTGCGGCGGGCAGGCTCCTCATCCCAGCGAAAAGTGCGGACCGCCACGAGGCCGGTCAACACCGTCAACCCCAACAGGTAGCCCAGGCAATGCCAGGGCGTCACCCCTTTCAACCAGGTATGCCCCGCCAGGGTGACGCCAAAATAGGGCAAGGGGTGGCGCAACACTTCGCCCAGCGGGTCGCTGCCAGTGACCCACAAGGCGGTAAGGGTGTCGTTGGCATGGCTCAGAGGGCTGAGGTCCGAGAGGAGTTTCAGGGCCGGGGGGAACACATCGCGGGGGCCGAAGGTGCCGCTGACGAAGAGCAGCGGAAAGAAGAGCACGCTCCCCAGCGCCTGGGCCAAGCGCGGGGTGGGCGTGACGCCGGCAAAGGCAAAGCCCACGGCAAAAAAGGCGCTGTAGGTCAGCCAAAGGGCGGCGAAAAAGGCCCCCCAATGGGCGTCGGCGCGGATGTCGAAGAGCACCTTGCCCGCGATCCCCAACACGAGCATGGAAAGCCCCAACATGATCAAGCCCACGAAGTACTGCGAAAGCAGGATGTGGATGGCCCGAATGGGATGGGTGCGGTAATATTTGAGGACCTTCCCCTCTCGCATGGAGGTGAGCACCGGGTAGGTGCCCATCAGGCCCTGGGAGGCAATGACCCATGCCAAGGTGCTGGGCAGCATCAGGTCCACCACGCGCATGGTCACACCGCCGTCGGTGGTGAAGGCCTCGGCCTGGCCGAAGGCATAGCCTCCGATGCCCAAGATAAGGGCTGGGAAGGCCAAGGTGAAGAAGGTGGCGGCGGGTTCGCGGAGGTACAGTTTGAGGTCGCTGAGGAGCAACTTACGGAAGCCGCGCATGGTCTTCTCTCCCAAAAAGTTCTTTTATCTAAAATGTTCTTTGCGCTGCAAAGTATAATACAATAAAAAGAAGCCTTTGTCAAGGGAAACCAGCAGGGCATGAGCCGGCGCGGCCATCTGGATGCCCCGCGGCAATCTGTGCTTTCGCTGCGTGGCTTGCCCTTTGGTGCCCCGTCAGCATAGGCGTGCGCTGTGCGTCCCTTCCCCACCCAAGGCCGATTGCCAACCATTGGGCGAGTTCGAGGCAAGGGGGCAGGGTGTGGCTGGTATAATCAACACATGGCGATTTTGCGCGCAGATGCTCTGGAGTTCATCAGCCGTTCAGCCGAACAAACCCGCCGTTTGGGGATGCGCCTGGGGGCCTGGCTTCAACCTGGCGACGTTTTGGCCCTGGAAGGTGACCTGGGCGGCGGCAAAACCACGTTTGTGCAAGGATTGGCCGCGGGTTGGGGCACCACGGCTCGGGTTTCCAGCCCGACGTTTGTATTGGTCAATGTCTATCAGCGCGACGATGGCGCGTCGCTCTACCACATGGACGCCTACCGCCTTTCCGGCCCACAAGAAGCATGGGACCTGGACATTGCCGCCATGTGGGAAGAAGGCCCCCTCGTCGTCGAATGGGCCGACATCATCGCCGAGGCACTCCCAGCCGAGCGCGTCACCATTCGCTTCAAATGGCTAACCGAAACGCAGCGGGTGCTCACGTTTCACCCTGAAGGTCAACGCCCCCGCGACCTGATACGCCGCTTACGGGCGGCCATTGTGCGTGGGGTGTAAGCCCCCAAGGGCGCACGTTGCCCACTTTTTCCAGACAGGCCACTACCATGCTCCTCGCGATTGACACCTCCACCACCCAACTTGGGGTGGCGCTCTACGACGGCCAACGGGTTTTGGCCGAAGTGTATTGGCAAAGCGGGCGCCGACACACCCAGGAACTCGCGCCCCTGGTTGCCGAAGCCCTGAAACATCCCGGCTTCACCGCGGCCGATGTCAAAGCCCTGGGCGTTGCTTTGGGGCCGGGTTCGTTTACGGGGTTACGCATTGGTTTGGCCTTTGCCAAAGGCATGGCGCTGACGCAGAAAATTCCCATTGTGGGCATTCCCACCCTGGAAGCCGTTGCCGCGGCCGTGCCGTTGGACCCGACGTTTACCACCTTGGCGGCCGTGCTGCCCGCGGGCCGTGGCCGCCTGGCCGTTGGATGGTATCGAGCGACCGAGCACGGCTGGCAAGCCCTTGGTGAGCCTGAGGTGCTCACAGCCGACGCTTTGGCCGCCCGCATCCGCAAGCCGACGATTGTGTGCGGCGAAATGGATGAAAACGAACGCAGCCGTTTGGCGCGCAAATACAAAACCGTGCGCTTGCCCTCGCCGGCCGCGTGCGCCCGCCGCCCTGCCTATCTGGCCGAATTGGCCTGGCAGCGCTGGAAACAAGGCCAAACCGACCCGCCCGCTTCCCTGGCGCCTATCTACTTGCACACGGGCACGCCTATTCCGGCATGAAGACGGTTTCCATCCGCCCCATGCGGGATGCCGACATCCCCGCCGTGCGGGAAATTGACCGCCTGGCTTTTCCCGTGCCGTGGCCGCCTTCGGCTTACCCCCACGAATTGCACCACAGCCCCCATTCTCACCTGTGGGTGGCCGAAATCGAAGGGCGTGTCGTGGGGTTTGCTGTGCTCTGGCTCATCATAGACGAGGCCCATGTTGCCACGATTGCGGTGCATCCCGATTTTCGGCGGCAGGGCATTGCCCAACGCCTGTTGGCGCACCTGTTGCAGGCTGCCCGCCAACGACAAGCCCGCGTCGCCACCCTGGAAGTGCGGGCAAGCAACCAAGCCGCGCAAAATTTGTATCGCAAGTTTGGCTTTCAGGTGGTCGGCCGCAGGCCCAAATATTACACCGACAACCACGAAGACGCGCTGATTATGACCGTTCCATTAGGTCCTGAGGGTTAGCCCACTTCTGGTTCTGCGGGGGCGGCCTTTCTGCATTTCAAGGAAGCCGCCAAGCGTGCCACCAGCCGCCCATTCCCTAACCCGGGGCACGCCGAGGCCCGCCCGCTTTTGAACGCTCAAGGCCCCCAGCAAGGAGAGCCCCAGATGACGCCTGAAGAAATTTTAGCCGCCATTGCCCAAGAGGTTAGCGAGTGCCAAAAGTGCCCTTTGCACTTGGCCCGCCGCAAGCCAGTGCCCGGCGAAGGGCCTGCCGACGCCAAAATCATGTTGATTGGCGAGGCCCCTGGTTTTCATGAAAACGTCCAGGGGCGGCCCTTTGTAGGCGCCGCGGGTGAGTTTTTAGACGAGCTGCTCCAAAAAGCCGGGCTCAAGCGCTCTGAAATCTTCATCACCAACGTGGTCAAATGCCGCCCGCCCGGCAACCGCGACCCCGAGCCTCAAGAGCTGGCCGCCTGCGAACCTTACCTCGACCGCCAAATTCGGGCCATCCGCCCCAAAGTCATCGTTACGCTGGGGCGCTTTTCCATGGCCAAGTTCATCCCCCATGCTAAAATCAGCCAAATTCACGGCCAGCCAATCCGCATTCGGGGGCAACTCATCGTGCCCATGTACCATCCGGCCGCGGCCTTGCATCAGCCCTCCCTGCGTCGCACGGTCGAAGCCGACTTTGCGCGGCTTCCCGAAATCATTGCTCAAGCCGAAAACATCGCCGAAACCGAACTCCCCACCGAAAAAAAAGATGCCTCGCAACCCAAACAGCTCTCGCTCTTCTAACCACCAGGGCGTGGCAGCCCCCGCGGAGGATGTATGGCGACCTATCTGGTAACGGGTGTGGCAGGGTTCATTGCCTCTCGAGTGGCCGAAATGCTGCTGGATGCCGGCCACACAGTCGTTGGAGTTGACAACCTCAACGACGCCTACGACCCCCGCCTCAAAACCTACCGCCTGGCCCGACTGCAAAAACGGGAAGGCTTTTCCTTTCACCCCACCGACATCACCAACAAAGCCGAGGTGTTTGCCCTGGGGGCAAACACCGCTTTTGACGCGGTCATCAACCTGGCCGCGCGGGCTGGCGTCCGCGCCAGCGTGGCCAATCCGTGGGTGTATGTAGAAACCAACACCACCGGCGCCCTCAACCTCTTGGAAATGTGCCGCCGCAGTGGCGTGCCGAAGTTTGTGCAGGCTTCGACATCCAGCCTCTATGGCGCAGACAACCCCGTGCCCTACAGCGAAGACGCCAACACCGACCGCGTGCTTTCGCCCTATGCCGCGAGCAAAAAGGCAGCCGAAGCCCTGTGTTACACTTACCATCATCTTTACAACCTCGACGTCACGGTATTTCGCTATTTCACCGTCTATGGCCCGGCCGGCCGTCCCGATATGGCCCCTTTCCGCTTTGTGCAATGGATTAGCGAGGAACGGCCCCTGCGGCTCTTTGGTGATGGCTCCCAATCGCGCGACTTCACCTACGTGGACGACATCGCCCGCGGCACCATCTTGGGCCTGCGGCCATTGGGCTACGAAGTCATCAACTTAGGGAACGACCATCCCTACACCATCCGCGAACTCATCGCCCTCATCGAAGAAGCCGTCGGCAAACGCGCCCACATCACCCACGAACCCCGCCACCCTGCCGACGTCCAAACCACATGGGCCAACATCGCCAAAGCCCGCCGCCTCTTGGGGTGGGAACCCCAAGTGCCCCTGCCCGAAGGCATCCGCCGCACCGTGGCGTGGTATCAAGCCGAACGGGCCTGGGCATCGCAAATCAATACCCACGGCTAACCTTCGCAAAAGGCAAAATCTATGGCTCCGATGCTTTCCATTGTCATCCCCGTATATAACGAAGAGGAAAACCTCCCCCTGCTCCACCAAGCGCTTCACAAAGGGCTGGCCAACTGCCGCTATGCGTGGGAAGTGGTCTTGGTGGACGACGGCAGCACCGATGGCAGCGCGCAGGTGCTGGAACAATTAGCCCAAGCCGATCCCGAACACGTGCGGGTGGTCTTCCTCCGCCGCAATTTTGGGCAAACCGCAGCCATTGCCGCAGGCATTGACCACGCCCAAGGCGACATCATCGTGCTCATGGACGCGGACCTCCAAAACGACCCCGCGGACATCCCCATGTTGGTCAACAAACTGGAAGAAGGCTACGACGTGGTCAGCGGCTGGCGCAAAGACCGCAAAGACCCTTACCTCACGCGCGTCTTGCCTTCGCATCTGGCCAACGCCCTGATTTCGTGGGTCACGGGCGTCCACCTCCACGATTACGGCTGCACCCTCAAAGCCTATCGCAGAGAAGTGCTCCAGGGCTTTCGGCTGTATGGCGAAATGCACCGCTTCATTCCAGCCTATGCAGCCTCGGTCGGAGCCCGCATGACCGAAGTGCCGGTGCGGCATCACCCACGCAAATATGGCAAATCCAAATATGGCCTCACCCGCACGCTTAAAGTCATCCTCGATTTGTTTACCGTCAAGTTCCTGCTGAGTTACTTCCACAAACCCATCTACCTTTTTGGCGGGATGGGGCTGGCCTTGATTCTGCCCAGTGGGGCGCTGCTCTTTTATCTCATCGTGCGCCGCATCTTCTGGCACGTCGCGCTGATGACATCGCCCCTCTTCCAACTGAGTGTGATGTTTGTGATTTTGGGCTTCCAATCCATCCTCATGGGGCTCATAGCCGAGCTGTTGGTGCGCACCTATCACGAAGCCCAAGGGAAACCCACCTACACCGTGCGACGGGTGTTGAATTTGCCGCAGGCAAACTGAGGCCTCAGCCATGCGAATTTTGGTGCTCATTCACGAATACCCACCCGTAGGCGGTGGCGGCGGGCGTGTAGCCCAAGACCTGGCCGAAGGCCTGGCCGCCCGAGGGCATGAGATCACCGTCCTCACTTCGGCCTTTGAAGACCTGCCGCGAACAGAGAACCGTCAAGGCGTGCGCATTTTGCGCCTGCCTGTAGCGCGCAAAGAGGCCTTTCGGGCCAGTTTCCTCTCCATGGGGCTTTTCGTGTTAGGGGCGGTGGTCAAGGGATGGGGGTTGCTTCGCCGAGAACAGTTTGATGTCATTCACGCCCATTTTGCCGTGCCCGCCGGCGCTGCCGCGTGGGCGCTTTCTTTGCTGACCGGCGTGCCCTACGTGCTCACCGCGCACCTGGGCGACGTCCCCGGCGGCACCCCCGCAAAAACCAGCAAATGGTTTCGCTTCGTCTATCCCTTCACCCCGCCCATTTGGAAGCGCGCGGCCCAAGCCGTGGCCGTGAGCGAATTTACCCGCTCGTTGGCCCGTCGTCATTACGACGTGCCCATCCAAGTCATCCCCAACGGCGTGGATTTGGAAGCCCTCCGCGCCGACCGCATCGAAGTCCACACCCCGCCGCGCCTCGTCTTTGCCGGCCGCTTCGTGCCGCAGAAAAACCCGCTCATGGTGGTCAAAGTGCTGGCCCAATTGCAAGACCTCCCCTGGCACTGCACCATGTTGGGCGACGGCCCCCTGATGCCCCAAGTCAAAGAAGAAATTGCCCAGGCCGGCTTAGAAAGCCGCTTCACCCTGCCAGGGTGGGTCACCCCCGAAGAAGTGCTCGCCGAATTTAGCCGCAGCGACATCCTCTTCATGCCCTCCCGCAGCGAAGGGCTCCCCGTGGTGGGGGTGCAAGCCCTGGCCAAAGGGCTGGCACTGGTGGTCGGCAAAGTGGGCGGGTTTGTAGACCTGGTCAACGAAGGGGAAAACGGCTTTGCCATCGCCGACCCCGAAGACGCCGCCGCCTTCGAACGCAAACTCCGCCACCTGCTTCCCCACCCCCAACGGCTGACCGCCTTTCGCCAGGCCAGCCTACAAAAAGCCGAAACCTTCGCCCTCCCTCGCATCCTCACCGCCTACGAAGCCATCTTTCATCGCGTCAGAGGAGTGTAGTATACTTTAGCCTTGCTGATTTTCTTACCGTCTTCCCTCTGGAGGAGCCGTCATGGACCTCAAAGCCACTTTATTAAAAAAAATCGCCGGCCATCAAGCCCGCGTGGGGGTCGTGGGGCTGGGCTATGTGGGGCTTCCCTTCGCGCTGGAAGCCGCCCGGGCCGGTTTCCAAGTCTTGGGCATCGAGCGCAACCCCGAACGCGTGGCCAAAGTCAACCGAGGGGAAAACTACATTGACGACATCCGCGAAGAAGACCTCAAAGCCGCGGTAGAAACCGGGCAGTTGCGCGCTCAAGTATCTTTCGACGGCGCCGAAGATTTGGATGTCATCGTCATTGCAGTGCCCACCCCCCTCACCCGCCACCTCACCCCCGAGCTCAAATACGTGGTGCACGTCACCCGCGAACTGAGCAAACACCTGCGGCCGGGGCAACTCATCAGCCTGGAATCCACCACCTACCCGGGCACCACCGAAGAGGTGATGTTGCCCATTCTGGAAGAAAGTGGGCTCAAAGCCGAAGAAGACTTCTTCCTGGCGCATTCCCCCGAGCGGGTGGACCCCGGCAACAAACGCTGGAAGACTAAAAACACCACCAAAGTGGTCGGTGGCGTGGGGCCGGCCTCGTCTGAAGTCGCGGCTGCGTTTTACGGGCAAATCATTGACAAAATCGTGCCGGTTTCTTCGGCCAAGACCGCCGAATTGGTCAAAGTTTACGAAAACACCTTCCGCGCCGTCAACATTGCGCTGGTCAACGAACTGGCCCTGTTGTGCGACCGCATGGGCCTCAACGTGTGGGAAGTGTTGGACGCCGCCTTTACCAAACCCTTCGGCATCATGCCGTTCTACCCCGGGCCCGGGGTGGGCGGGCATTGCATCCCCCTTGACCCCCATTACCTGGAATGGAAAGCGCGGGAATACAACTTCCGCACCCGCTTCATCGGCCTGGCTGGTGAAATCAACCGCCACATGCCCGAGTTTGTGCGCCAAAAGGCTTGGCGGCTGCTCAACCAAGATGGCAAAGCCGTCTCTCGCTCGCGCATCCTGGTTTTGGGGCTGGCCTACAAACACGACGTGAGCGATTGGCGGGAATCGCCAGCCTTGGATGTCATCCGCTTGTTGCAACAAGATGGCGCAGAAGTGCTCTATCACGACCCCTACATTCCCGCCTTCCATCAAGAGGGGCTGGATTTGGAAAGCGTGCCCCTCACCGCCGAAATGCTGCAATCGGTTGATTTGGTCATCATCACCACCCCGCACACCAATGTGGATTACCACTTCGTGGTTGCGCATGCGCCCCGCATTTTAGATACCCGCTACGCCACACGAGGCATTCAAAGCGAAAAGGTGACCCTCTTATGAAGCGATTTGCTCTCACCGGTGCTGCGGGCTACATTGCCCCGCGACACATGAAAGCCATTCACGACACTGGCAACCAACTCGTGGCCGCGCTGGATGTGGCCGATTCGGTTGGAATCATTGATTCCTACTTCCCCGAGGCCGCGTTCTTCCTGCACCCTGAACGCTTCGAAGCCTTCTTGGAGCAGCAACGCCTGGCCGGGCAAGGTATTGACTACCTCACCATCTGCACCCCCAACTATCTGCACGCCCCCCACATTCGCATGGCCTTTCGGCAAGACGCCGACGCCCTGTGCGAAAAGCCCATTGTGTTGACCCGCCGCGAAGTGGATGAACTGCGCGAACTGGAAGCCCTCACCGGCCACCGCGTTTGGACGGTGCTCCAACTGCGGGTACACCCTGCGCTTTTGGCCCTCAAAGAGCGGCTCCAAGCCGAAAGCCCCACCACCCACGAAATCTTGCTCACCTATGTCACCGGGCGAGGCAAATGGTATCTCAAAAGCTGGAAAGCCTTCGACCACCTCAGCGGGGGGCTGGCGACCAACATTGGGGTGCACTTCTACGATATGCTCTACTGGCTGTTTGGGCCGGTGGAAGCCGTCGAAGTCCATCTCCGCACGCCCACCCGCACCGCGGGCTTCCTGCGCCTGGCGCACGCCAAAGTGCGCTGGTTCCTTTCCATCGAAGCCTCCGACGTGCCCGCCCACCTGCAAACCAAGGGGCAGCGCACCTACCGCTCCATCACGGTGGACGGCGAGGAAATCGAATTTTCGGGCGGCTTTGCCGACCTACACACTGAAGTGTATCGGCGGACCCTGCGCGGGGAAGGCTTTGGGCTGGATGAAGCCGCAACCGCCATTGAGGTTACGGAACGAATCCGCACCCTTCCCCTGACGCCGCCCAAAGCCGAAACCCGACATCCCTTCTTGGAAGGCTAACATGGCGTGGTGGAAACACGAAAGCGCCTACGTGGATGAAGGCGCCCAAATTGGCGAGGGCACCCGCATCTGGCACTTTTCGCACGTCATGAGCGGGGCAGAAATTGGCGCCCACTGCACGCTGGGGCAAAACGTGTTTGTCGCTCGCGGCGTGCGCATTGGGGATCACTGCAAAATTCAAAACAATGTCTCGGTGTATGAGGGGGTGATCCTCGAAGATTATGTCTTCTGCGGGCCCAGCATGGTGTTCACCAATGTCAAAACGCCGCGCTCGGCCTTCCCCCGCAACACCTCAGACGATTATTTGACCACGCGGGTCAAGCGCGGCGCCAGCATCGGCGCCAACGCCACGGTGGTGTGTGGGGTGACGATTGGCGAATGGGCCTTTGTGGCCGCCGGCGCGGTGGTGACCAAAGACGTCCCCGACTATGCCTTGGTGGCTGGTGTGCCGGCCCGCATCATTGGCTGGGCTTGCCGTTGCGGGGTGCCGCTGCAATTCGAAGGCGACGAGGCTGTGTGTCACGCGTGCGGAAGGCGCTACCGCCGCGTGGACGACCAACACATTGCTTATCTCCATAATTTGCCAGACGAGGGGCTATGAGCGAAATCCAAATTCCCATCTACGACCCCCGGCCAGAAGTCGAAGCCCTGTGGGATGCACTGCAAGAAGCCACGGCACGCGTGTTGCGTTCGGGGCGTTTTATTTTAGGGCCCGAAGTGGAAGCCTTCGAGGCTGAAGTGGCTTCCTATCTGGGCGTGCGCTATGCCGTAGGGGTCAACTCGGGCACCGACGCGCTGGTGATCGGCTTACGGGCCTTGGGCATCGGCCCTGGGGATGAGGTCATCACCACGCCCTTTACCTTTTTCGCCACGGCCGAGGCTATCAGCCTGGTGGGCGCTACACCGGTCTTTGTGGATATTGACCCCCTCACCTTCAACATTGACCCCCGCCAGATTCCCGCGGCCATCACCCCGCGCACCAAGGCCATTTTGCCTGTGCACTTGTACGGCCAGGCGGCCGATATGGATTCCATCCTGGAAATCGCCCAAGCCCACGGGCTCAAGGTGTTGGAAGATGTAGCCCAGGCGTTTGGGGGAGCATACAAGGGGCGCAAATTGGGCTCGCTGGGGCATGCCGCCGCGTTTTCCTTTTTCCCCACCAAAAACTTGGGCGGCTTTGGCGATGGGGGGCTGATTGCCACCAACGACCCCGCGGTGGCCGAGCAGGCGCGGATGCTGCGAACCCACGGGGCGCGCAAGAAGTATCACAACGAGACGTTGGGCTACAACTCGCGGTTGGACGCCCTGCAAGCCGCGCTGTTGCGGGTCAAGTTGCAGGTGGTGGACGAGTGGAACGCGCGACGCCGCGAGGTAGCGGCCCGCTATCAGGAAGCCTTGGCCGGGGTAGAAGGGCTAATCTTGCCCAACGAACAGCCTTACGCCTACCATGTGTATCACCAATACACGGTGCGGGTGCTGCATGGCCGCCGCGAAGAGGTGCGGCAGCGCTTGGCCGAGGCCGGTGTGGGCACCATGGTGTATTACCCTGTGCCGGTGCATCGCCTGCCGGTGTATGCCTCACAGGCCCCCTCCCTCCCCAAAGCCGAACAAGCCGCCACTGAGGTGCTTTCACTGCCGATGGGGGCATTTCTCTCGCCGCAAAATCAAACCAAAGTCGTGAAAAGGTTGTCTGATGCCCTCGTCCGCTGATGCGTCTTCCCAAGCCCGAGGAAGATTTGGCAAAGACGTTTTGCGCTTGGCCTCTGGGGCTTCGTTGGCCCAGGTACTGAACTTTTTAATCACTCCTATTCTCACGCGGATTTTCCCCCCCGAGGCCTTCGGCGTGGCTGGGGAGTTTGTCTCCATCATCACCATTGCAGGGGTAGTGGCTTCCTTGCGGTACGAGCTCGCCATCATGCTCCCTGCCGAGGAAGAGGAAGCCGGCAATGTTTTAGCCACAACCCTGATGGTGGTTTTTGCTTCGAGCACGCTGGTGGCGCTTTTTTTGTTTTTCTTTGGCGCACCGCTGCTCAAAGCATGGGGGCTGGAGGTCTTGCTGCCCTATCAATGGGCTATTCCCATCACGATGGCGTTGGCGGGCATCATTCAAGCCTTCACTTATTGGCATTCGCGGCATCAACGGTTTGGCACCCTGGCCTGGATGCGCCTGCTGCGCTCCATTGGGCGTAACGGTGTGGCGCTGGGGGCCGGCCTGCTCAAAATTACCTCGGCGACGGGGCTCATCATCGGCTCCATCTCGGGCTACGCGGCTGCGGCGGCTTTTTTGGTCATCAAAACCCTCAAGCATGATTTGGCTCTGTTGAAACGCGCGATTGCCGCGCCCCAAATGATCGCCAGCCTGAAACGCTATAGGAAATTCCCCCTCTATAGCAGTTGGGGCGGCATTCTGAATGCGCTTTCTTGGCAGGTGCCTGTTTTGCTGTTGGGGATTTATTTCTCCGCCGAGGTGGTCGGCTACTACAGCCTGAGCCGCACTTTGCTCCAAATTCCTTCTCAGTTGATTGGCGGTGCCGTGGCTGAGGTCTTTTACCAACGGGGAGCAGTAGCCAAACAGGAAGGCTCTTTGGCTCGCGTCCTCGAGGGCTTGTTTGTCCGCCTGGTGCGTTTAGGCTTTTTCCCAATCATTGTGATGGCTTTTGCCATCCACGACACAGCGACGTTTCTGCTGGGCAACCAATGGGGCGAGGTGGGCGTTTTTGCACAAATTTTGAGCATTTCTATTGCCACCGGTTTCATAGCCGCCCCTCTGGGCCGCGTGTTTAGCATTTTAGAACGCCAAGAAGTTGTCTTTACCATCAATGCTCTGTTTGTGGTCGGACGCATCAGCAGCATTTGGATTGGCCATCTCCTCAACTCGGCAGTCATTGCGTTGGGGTTGTTTTCTGTCGTCAGCGCTGTGCTCTATTTGGGCTATTCTTTTTGGGCCTTCCGTGCCACGGGCATTTCCCCCCGCGTTTGGTATCAACATTTAGGCAAAGCCGCGGCGCTAAGCGCGGTGGTGGTCGGTGCCATTTTGCTCTTGCGTGCTTTTGCGCACTGGGGCCTCTGGCAATGGCTCTTCTTTTACAGCGTGGTGGGGCTTTTTTATGGCCTCTGGCTTTGGCGTGTGGATGCTGAGTTGCGGCGTCAACTTTTGGCTTGGTGGCCTTTTTAGCAAATGCAACCTTGCCTGTCAGGACCGCTACAGGTAAGATACAATGCCATCCCAACGGAATCATCTTGCAAGGAGGCATCAAATGCCTTGGTTATGGCGGTTGCTCACGCCTTGGTTTTTAGCATGGCGAAAAATACGCCGTCAATACCAACGGGTTTATGACCGGTGGCTTTCTCATTGGTATTGCCAACAATTTGCGGAATGCGGCGCCAATTTTCATCTTTACGGCCCTTGCGTGATTACCGGCGCTCACAATATGCGCGTAGGCGAAAATGTACACATCAATCGCGGGGCAATCTTGCGGGCCGAGGGCGGCTTGAGCATCGGGAACAACGTGCACATTGCCCGCAATTTGACCATTTACACCATCAACCACAACTACCAGGGGCGCGCCATTCCTTACGACGAGACGTCCATTCCCGAGCCCGTCACCATTGGCGACAATGTATGGATTGGCATCAATGTCACCATTGTGCCGGGTGTCACCATTGGCGAAGGCGCCATCATTGGTGCCGGCACGGTCGTGGCGCGCGATGTGCCGCCGCTGGCCATCATTGGTGGCCAACCGTGGCGCCTGTTAGGGTATCGTGACGAAGCCCATTACCAACGCCTGACCCAAATGGGCGCGTTCGGCGGCGTAAGCGGGCGGCTCTATCGTCCATCGTCTGACCGCGAGTAAAATGCTTTTGCAAGCCGAGGCGCGCCCAGTGACGCGGGCCGCCCTGTTGATCGAGGGTTGAAAATGTTGCAATGGCGATCGGCTCTGTCAGATCTCTTTCAAACACCACCCGCGCTCTGGAAAAGCCGCTGGTGTTTATGGCGCGCCAAACACCAAGGCGGGGGCTACCCTCGCCATCTCTCACAGGTCCAACAACCCTGCGTATTCGTGCTTTCCACAGGGCGCACCGGCACACAAAACCTCGCGGCGCTGCTCTCTCTGGCCAAAGGGGTGCGGGCTCTGCACGAGCCACGGCCTAAACTGTTTGGCCTCTCGCACAAGGCCTACCACTATGGCAATCACCCCGCCGTGCGCGAGACATTGGCCGAAGCCTTCATCGTCGCCCGCCAAGATTTAATTCTCGCTTGGGCGGCCTGTGGCGCCATCTATGTCGAAACCAGCCCTCAGGTCACTTTTTTGGCGCCCACCATCGCCCGCGTCTGCCCAACGGCCAAATTCATCCACCTGGTGCGCGACCCCCACGCCGTGGTGCGGTCAGGCATGCGCCGAGGCTGGTTCCAAGGGCAACAGGCTGACCCTTACCGCATCACCCCCTTGCCCCAAGATCCCTACTATGCTCGCTGGGACACGCTCACGCCGTTCGAAAAAAATGCGTGGCTTTGGGCCGAAACCAACCGTTGGATCCATGCTTTTTTGACTTCGCTTCCTCCTGAGCACGGGCTTCTTGTGCGAGCCGAAGACATCTTTGCCGGCAACCAAAGCACGTTGGAAAAACTCTTCGCCTTTGTCGGCGCGGCCGACGTGCCTTCCGAAAAAGCCATTCAACGCGTGCTGCGCAAACGGCTGAATGCACAAAAACAGGGCGATTTTCCCCCGCCTCACGATTGGCCTCCAAGTTGGCACGCACAATTTGACGCCATCGTTGGCGAAACGGCTCAACTGCTGGGATATGCCTGATGGACTTTCCCTATCGCCTTTCCCCCGCGGCCGTGCGCTATGCTTGGCAGCGTCTTTTGGAACCTTTTGGCGGCGACGCCCATGCGCTCTCGCCCGTTTTGTTTTATGGGCCTCTGGAAAAAGCCCCCCCACAGGCCAAAATCGTGGTCTTGCCCACCGCTCCACACACCTGGGACGCTCTGCGCCAGTTGCCCCCTCACCACTTGGACTGGGTAAGCGCCCAAGACGCTCTGCCCGCAGGCGTTCACTTCCCCCAGCGCCAAATCCCGGTATTGTTTTGGAGCCACGACAAAAAATTTACCCGCCGTTTTGTCACCGTTTCTCAGGGGCGGGTGGTTTTTGGCGCCGATTTACTGGCCGCTACTTTGTTTATGCTCACCCGCTGGGAAGAAACCGCGCCTTCCCAGCGCGACGCCCACGGCCGCTTTCCTGCCCAACAAAGCGTCGCGTGGCGGCAAGGCTTTTTAGACCGCCCCATCGTGGATGAATACGCCTGGATTTTACGCGCCTGGCTTCACGCGCGCATCCCCTCGCTGCGCTTGGTTTCCCCGCCTTTCCGCGTGAAACCCACCCACGACATTGACCACATTGCTTACTTTTGGAGCCAACGGCGTTGGCTCCAGCAACGATTGGCCCCATTTTTTGCCAAGGCCTTCCCCACGCAGCGGCGGCCTGCTCCCTCGGCCGCCGCTGCGCCCGCGCGGCCCGCTTCCCTGCCCGCTGTCGGCGCGCGGGTGGCGCCTTATTTGCGCGGCATCCGCTGGTTGGCCGATTTATCCAGCCGGTTGGGGCTTCAGAGCGCGTTCTATCTGATGGATGCTGCGCCTTCCACCTACGACGATGGCTACAACCTCCACAACCCCGGCTTGCAATCGGTGCTGCGCGACCTCAAGGCGCAAGGCCACGAACTGGGATGGCACGCGAGTTACCATACGGCTTGCCACTGGGAAGCCTTCCAAGCCGAAAAGCAGCGCATAGAGCAAGCCCTGGGCCTGGCTTTGCGGGGGGGCCGACAGCACTACCTACGCTTTTGCGCGCCCCAAACCTGGCGGCAGTGGGAAGCCGCAGGCCTGGCCTACGATTCCACCATCGGCTACGCTGCAGCCGAAGGCTTTCGGGCTGGCACGTGTCACCCTTACCCCCCCTTTGATTGGGAACGCGACCGCGTTATGACGCTGCTGGAATACCCCCTCATCGTCATGGATGTCACCCTTCGGAACCATCGGAGGCTATCGCCCCAGGAAGCCGTGGCGCGCGTGTTGTTTTTAGCTACCCAATGCCGCTTCACAGGGGGAACCATGACCCTGTTGTGGCATAATACCTCGCTATCCGGCTCGTGGCGCCCGTGGCGAAAGGCCTATCAACGCTTGTTGACCACGTTGGCCCAGTGGGCTCACGAGGATGCACAGCCATGAAAAAAGTCGGCGTTCTCACTTTTACCGTCCCTCATCGCGACCCGCGTGTGGCTCGCCAGATTCAGTTTCTGCAGGCCGCCGGGCATCAGGTGGTGGTGTTTGGCCGAAAGGGGGCTCAACCCCCGCCCGCGCAAAGCGGGGTGCGCTACTTCCTGACCCCGCTCACCAAAACCTGGGGGTTGCGCATTCGCAAGGCCGTGCTGCTTCCTGCCCGTCGTTTTGAAACCTTCTTTTGGCAACAACCCTGGGTGCAAGCCATGTGGGCTCAACGCGAGCATCTGCAAGGGGCCGACGTGCTCATTACCAACGACGTCGAAACCCTGCCCTTGGCCGCCGCCTTGGCGGAAACCACCGGCGCCAAATTGGTTTTGGATGCTCACGAATATGCCCCTGGCCAATTTGAAGACCGCCCTCTCTGGCGGCTCACCATCTTACCCTTTGCCCGCTATCTTTGCCGCCAATATCTGCCCAAGGTGGACCTGATGTTTACCGTCTCGCCGGGTGTCGCCGCGGCCTACCAAGCGACTTATGGGGTGCAACCACGGCTTTTGTACAACACCCCTCCCTACCATCCGCTGACGCCCATCCTACGGCCGCACAATGCCCCCATCAAATTGGTGCATCACGGCGCGGCCATCCCCTCCCGGCGTTTGGAACTTACCATCCAAGCCATGCAACGCCTGGGGCCTCAATTCCAGTTGGATTTTTACCTCGTCCCCACCAACAAACGCTATTTGCAAAAACTCCGCCGCTTGGCTCGCACCACCCCCCACATCCGTTTTCGCCAACCTGTGCCCCTGGAACAAATCGTTCCCACCCTTCATCAATACGATGTAGGCGTCTTCCTCCTTCCACCTACCAATTTCAATTATCACCATGCCCTGCCCAATAAATTCTTTGAATTCATCCAAGCCCGCTTAGCTGTTGCCATCGGGCCTTCGCCGGATATGCAAGACATTGTCGCCCAAGAAAATTGTGGTGTGGTGGCCACAGATTTTACCGCCCAAGCCTTTGCTACAGCCTTGGCCAACCTCACCCATGCTCAAATCAACACCTTCAAACAACAAAGCCACCGCATTGCCCAAATCTACACCGCAGAGGCGCAATATCAAAAACTGCTTGATTGGCTCGAGCGCCTCTGAACGGCGCGCGGCAACCGGTTGCCAGTGTTTTCTTTCCCAAAAAGTTCGATTATACTCTTTGAGATAGCCCGCCCCCGAGGGTGGTAGGGCTTGAATCTTTGCTTTGGGTTCTGACATACCTGCCATGAAAATTCTTTCTGTTGTCGGCGCTCGCCCTCAATTTATCAAAGCCGCGGCCGTGTCGCGAGCCTTGCGGCAGCATCGCCGTGTCCGGGAAGTGTTGCTCCACACCGGCCAACATTACGACGCCAACATGTCGGCGGTCTTCTTCCAGGAATTGGACATCCCCGCGCCCGACTACCACTTGGGCATCGGCGGCGGCACCCACGCTCAAAACACAGGCCGCATGATGGAAGCCATCGAGGCCGTTTTGTTAGAAGAGCAGCCCGATTGGGTGATAGTGTACGGCGACACCGATAGCACCCTGGCTGGTGCGCTGGCGGCGGTCAAAATCCACATCCCCGTTGCCCACGTGGAAGCCGGCTTGCGCTCTTTCAACCGCCAAATGCCGGAAGAAATCAACCGCATCCTCACCGACCACATCGCAGATTTGCTCTTTGCCCCCACCCAAACCGCGGTCCACCACCTTCAAAACGAAGGGGTGCCCCAAGAGCGCATCCATCTTGTGGGCGATGTGATGTGTGATGCCGCCCGTTATTATGCCCACAAAGCCCAACGCCATAGCCGCATCTTGAGCACGTTGAGCCTTGAACCCCATACCTACCTGCTGGCCACAGTGCATCGCGCTGAAAACACCGACCACCCCGCGCGCCTGCTCGCCATCATGGAGGCACTCAACACCGTTGGCGCCCAACGCCCTGTGGTCCTCCCGCTGCATCCTCGCACGCAGCGCGCCCTTCACCAAATCGGCCATCCGCCTGAGCGCTTTCCCCACATCCGCTTCACCCAACCCGTTGGCTATTTGGACATGATTCAACTGGAGCAGCACGCGTGGCGCATTGCGACCGATTCGGGCGGGGTCCAAAAAGAAGCCTATTTCTTCCGGGTGCCTTGCATCACCCTGCGAGAAGAAACCGAATGGGTGGAACTGGTCCAAACAGGGTGGAACCGACTGGTGCCGCCTCTGGACGCCCAACCCATCATCCAAGCCTTGACCGCCCCCTTCCCACCGGGGCAAGAAATAGCCCTCTACGGCGGCGGCACGGCCAGCCAACGCATCGCCGAAATCCTCCAAAAGGCTTGAGGGAGCCATGCGCATTGTTTACCTCTTCCGTTGGAACGAAGAAGCCCGCAGCGGCGTGGTCAAAAAAGTGCAAGCCCAAGTGCGGCAGTGGGCCACGCGAGGCCACGAGGTCCACGTTGTGCTTTTCTCCTATGCCAACAGCCCCATCCTTGCCGACCGCCCCGATTTTGGCGTGCCCACCACTGTGATCGCATTCCACCCGCCTTGGGAAACCAACCCAGCCGCCCACCGCGCTGCCCAACTGATTACCCGCCTGCGCCCCGACGTGGTTTACCTCCGCCAGATGCCTTTTTACCCCTGGCTTTGGCCCCTTTATCGCCGCTTCCCGGTGGTCACCGAGGTCAACACCAACGACCTGGAACAATATCGCCGCACGTTCCACGGTCTGGAACGCGGCAAATATTGGTATCATCGTCTCACGCGAGACTTTTTCCTGCGCGACTCCGCGGGCTTTGTCTTCGTGAGCCACGAGATTGCCACCCTGCCCCACTATCAGCGCTATGGCAAGCCCTTTGAAGTCATCGGTAATGGCATTCAACTTTCCCGTTACTCTCTCGTCCCGCCTGCCCAGAACCCTCAACCACGGCTCGTGTTTTTAGGCTCGCCCGGGCAACCTTGGCACGGTGTGGATAAGGTGCTGGCGATGGCTCGCCGCTTCCCGCAATGGCATTTTGACATCATCGGGCCACGGCAACGAGACTTCCCCGCGGCGCCGCCCAATGCCCATTTCCACGGGTTTTTGTCTGTGGAGGCTTATCGTCCGCTCATCGCCCAAGCCGATGTGGCCATCGGTTCGTTGGCCCTCCATCGGGTGGGCATTCACGAGGCCTCGCCGCTCAAAGTGCGGGAATATCTCGCTTGGGGCTTACCCGTCATCATCGGCTATCAAGACACCGACTTCCCCGACCCAGCCCCTTTCCTGTTGCAACTTCCCAACACCGAAGACAACGTGACCGCGCACCAAGGGCAAATTGCGGCTTTTGTGGCCCGGTGGCAAGGGCGGCGTGTGCCCCGCCACGAAGTGAAACACCTCGATGTTGCCGTCAAAGAGCAGCGCCGTTTGGCCTTTCTGCAAAGTCTGCTTTCCGTTGGAGCATGAAAAGGGGCAGCCTGATGACATCTTCATCCTCCAAAACTGCGCTTCTCTTCCGCTGGCTGGTGGTTTTTTGTGCAGCCGTTTTGCTGTGGATGGCTGCGCAAGCGTGGCGCGTGGCCGAAGGGCTGCGCCATCACACCCCCATGGCCTTTGCCAAGGCCATCTTAATCATGGCCGACGCGGGGCTCGTGCTTTTGTGGGCTGGAGCGCCCCAACGATGGCAAGCCCTGCTGGCATTTCCGTGGCGGATTTTCCGCAAGTTGGGACGTCTGCGTTGGATTTTGTTAGTCGGTTGGCTCCTCGCGCTGCCTTATCTGGTGCTCTATAGCCCTTACGCGGCAAAATTCGAATCGCCTTGGGTGCGCTGGCTGCTCTATTTCAATTTTGCCTTGGGCGCTGCGCTGCTTTTAAGCCGCCGCGAGGGCGCGCGCCTGACCACCGCGCATTTCATTGCCGGCGCTCTGCTCACCGCCGCGGTTTTCGCCTTTTCGGCGGCTTACACTCACGTCTCTTCTTACCCCTTTCGCCTCTCATGGTCTGAAGGCAACCGTCTGTGGGATTATTCCCTCATGTTTGCCCGCGAGCGCTACCTCTACCCACCCAACCGCCCCATCCCTGCCCATATTGACCCCGGGCGACAATTTCTCTGGGGGCTGATTTATCTTGTGCCGCATGTCAGCATCTTTTGGGTTCGGCTATGGAATGCCTTCCTTTTCACGGCGCCTTATCTGCTTTTCGCTTGGGTGGCCTTTCTCAAACCGCGCTCGACCCGTGCCTGGGCTTTTTGGGCCGGGCTGTGGGGCTTCCTCTTCCTCAATCAAGGGCCGATTTACACCCCGCTGCTGCTGAGTGCGCTGGGGGTTGCGCTGGCAGAAATGGGGGCGCCGTGGTGGCTCGGCTTGCCCTTAGTGGCCGGTGCGACCTACTACGCCGCCCTCACCCGCTATACCTGGACCGTCGCGCCGCCTCTCTGGGCTGCCATCTTGGTGTTAGGGGAAGCGGGCCGCCAGAGCGATTGGCGCTCATTGAGGAAGAAAGGGTGGTGGCTGGTCGGGGGCGCCTTGTTGGGAGCGGTGCTCAGCGGCCGCATCCCCAGCCTGGTCGCAACGGCCTTTCACCTCGCAGAGAAATACCTCGGCAAAATTATGGGGGGCGCCTCAGGGGCCAGTGTCGCTGCAGCGGCCGCGAACAGCGGCGGGCTATCCCTCAAACAGCCCTTACTGTGGAACCGCCTGTGGCCTAACCCCACCTTTGCCCCGGGCATCGTGTTGGGCGTCATCATTGCAGTGGGGCCGGTCGTGCTGCTTTGGTGGGTTTGGCGTCGCGAGCGCGCCTGGGCGCTGCAACCCTGGGCCCAAATGGCCATTGGCGCCATTTTAGCCGCATTGCTGGCTGTGGGCATCGTCATCAGCCTCAAAATCGGCGGCGGGAGCAACCTGCATAACCTGGATATGTTCCTCGTTGCCGTGCTCTTTGTCACCGTGGTATTTTGGCGGCAGGGCGGGGGCAAATGGCTCCAAGCGAAACAATGGTCGCCTTGGGCCGAGGGTGTGCTGCTCGCCTTGGTGTTGGCCCCCATGTATTTCGTGTTCCTACAAGCCCACCCGCGCGACATTCCCCCCGAAAAGGTCTGGAAGCCCGCTCTGGAAGCCGTCCAAGCGGCGGTCCGCCAAGCGCAAGAACAAGGCGGCGAGGTGCTGTTTATTGATCAACGGCAACTCCTCACCTTTGGGTATGTGCCTCAAGTGCCGTTGATTCCCGAGTATGAAAAGAAGTATATGATGGACCAAGCCATGGCCAACAACGGGCGCTACTTTGCCCGCTATTATCAAGATTTAGCCCGCCATCGCTTCGCCCTCATCGTCACCGAACCCTTGGTTGTGCATAACAAAAGTGAAAAAGAGGCCAACTTTGCCTCAGAAAACAACGCGTGGGTCCAATGGGTTTCTGCTCCGACGTTGTGCTATTATGAACCCTTAGCCACGTTCAAGAAGGTCAACCTGCAACTCTTGGTGCCCAGGAAAGAGCCCACCGACTGCACCGAGGTTTTGCCGGTGTCAATTTCGGCAACCTCACCTGCCCCCTAATGTCCAGCCGTGGTTGGCCTCATTACGGCGCGGTGGCGAGGCCGTAAATCATCAAGTCGCGAAAGACGACGCTCACCCCTTCCTCACCAGCCGCTCGCACAAACACACCAAAACCCGTGCTGCCATAAGCGGGGAAGTCATCCTGCGCAGTAAACAGCACCTGCCCATTGACGGCAAAGATCATGGTCTTACCTTGCGCCCGCACACTCAAACGCACGCGCACAGGAGCCCCTGCGGGCACGCCCGCCAAAACGGGGTCATGTTGCGGGATGGGCAGCGCCCCTTGCACGACATCCAAAAAAGCCTCGCCGCGGCAGTTGAGCCCAAAGCGATAATAGCGTGCGCCTTCTGAAGCGCTCCGAAAGGCCACCCCGTAGGCGTCTTCCCCCCGACAAATCTGCGGCTCGGCCTGAAGTTCCAAATAAAAGTCATACGCCCGCGCCTCGCGGTGGAGCACTAACATGGTGCCGCGAGGTGCGGTGACCGTCACGGTCAGCACGCCATCTGAGAGGCCATAGCGGCCCGCGTAGGGGGTTGGGCTGCGCCAGAGGGCCGCGTCGGCAAAGGGGAAGGCCAAAATCAGCGCGCCCAAGCCGGCCTTGAGGTCGGGCGTGGGGGTCGGGATCGGCGTGGGCGGCAAGGGCGTGGGGGTGCTGGTGGGGGGGAACCAGGTCGCCTGGGGCACAGGGGTCGGGCTGGCAACCGCGCGCGGGGAAGGCGATGCCTCCACGACACCGCTCGGCGTGGCTTCGGGCGCCTGCCTGCACCCACCCAGCACCACGCTCAACAGCCACACCAGCCCTATCCATCGGTGCTTCATGGCAATAGCATCACTTTGCCCGATTGTCCCGACTCCATGGTGGCAAATGCCTGCTCAAAGTCTTCCAGGCGATAGCGGTGGGTCACCATTTGGCTCAAATCCACCGCGCCCGAAAACACCAGCCCGCGGGCTTGATACCAGGTTTCCCACAGCCGCCGCCCTGTGATGCCCTTCACGGTGGCGCCTTTGAATACGATGTGGTGGTCCCAATCCAAATGGATAGGACGCCCTGCCACACCCAAAACGGCGACTTCCCCGCCCGGCTTGAGCACTTTGAAGCCCTGGTCAATGGCCTTTTCCGCGCCCGACATCTCCAGCCAGACGTCAACGCCCTCGCCGCCCGTCAAGTCTAAAATGGCCTCTTCGATATGTTGCGAACGGGCGTCGAAGGTGTAGTCGGCCCCCATGCGGCGGGCAAAATTCAGGCGATATTCGCTGATGTCGGTGGCAAACACCGCGCGCGCACCAATCGCCTTGACCACCGCGATGGTCATCAAACCCACAGGGCCGCAGCCCGTAATGAGCACTTTTTTGGCCCGTACATCCGCAGCAAAGGCCGTGTGGACTGCGTTGCCGAAGTTTTCCATCAAAACCGCCACTTCTAACGGCAAATCGGGCGGGTTGCGCCAGGCATTCTGGGCGGGGATGGCAATGTATTCGGCAAAGCCACCATCTCGGTCTACGCCAATCAGTTGGGTGTTTTCACACAAATGACCGTTGCCGGTAAGGCAAAATCGGCAACGGTTGCAAATTACATGAGATTCCAGGGAAACAAAATCGCCGATTTCGACGCGGGTGACTTCCCTGCCTTTGTCCACCACCTCGCCACATACTTCGTGCCCTGTGATGACGGGGGGGTGGATGCGGTCTGCGGCCCAAGGGTCCCAATGATAGATATGCAAATCTGTGCCGCAAATCGAAGCAGCCCGGACTTTCACCAAAACGTCGTGCGGCCCAATGGGAGGGATGGGGCGCTCGGTCATGGTAAGGCCTGGGCCGGGGGCCGGTTTAATCACCGCTTTCATGGTTTCAGGCATGGTTGTATGCTCCCAAGTTGTGTTCTACTCAGAAAAAGCGCTTCTGAGGAGGACGAAATATAAACACAAGGTAAACGCGCCCTAATTATAGCACCCTGGCGGAGAAACTTTTCACAAAGGAACCCGCCTTGCCGCGCCAAATTGCCACTTCTGCCACACAGCGGTACAATTTCCCCACCATGCACGCCGGTTTGTTCACCGCACAACCAAGGATGGGAAGGTGATGAATTTGCTCCAACGTTTGCGTTTGCTCAGCCTGGTGGGCTTATGGGCCATCATGGTTGCAGCCTGTGCTCAGAGCGGGCAGCCGAGCCCCTCAGCCCCTGAGATACCGAGGCCCAGGAACACTCCAACCGCGCTTTCTACGCCGTCTCCCAGCCCATCGCCCGTGCCCACAGTGGCGTGTTTCGCTTCGCGGGCTGGCGTTTCGCCCGCGCGCGAGGCTCAAGAATACCTGACCTCTTACGACCACATCTTAGGCGACCCGCAACGGGGCACGGTTTTCCTGGTGGTGTATAGCGACTTCCAGTGTCAAGCCTGCGCGCAGTTGGCCCCAATTTTGCGCACCTTGCAAGCCGCACATTCGCAAGACGTGGTGCTGGTCTTTCGCCACTACCCCCTTCTCAACATCCACGACAAGGCAGCCCTGGCCGCGCAAGCCGCCGAAGCCGCAGGCAAGCAAAACAAATTTTGGGCTATGCACGACCTGCTTTTCAAAGAGCAATCGCGCTGGCTTCCTATGCAGCCGGCGAGTTTCCACAACTATTTGCAAGGGGCAGCCCAGCGCCTGGGTTTGAACGTCACCCAATTCGACCACGACCTCAACAGCCCCGAAATCCAAGCCCTGGTGCAACGCGCCTGGCAAAACGGCGTAGACCACAACCTGCCTGGAGTGCCCTTGCTTTACATCAACACCTTGCTCTACACAGGCCCGCTGGATTACCAAAATCTGGATACTGTCGTGCGGCTCAAAATGCTGGAAGCCCGCCAATTCCATACCTGCCCCCCAGCCACCGTTGCCCCCAGCGACGAGGTGCAAGCCGTGCTCTACACCACCCAGGGCACCATCACCCTGCGCCTCTTCCCCAAAGCAGCACCCAACGCGGTCAATAGTTTCGTCTTCCTGGCCCGCCAAGGATGGTACAACGGCAATGCCTTCTTCGAAGTGCTCGATTCGCTGGTGCGCACCGGCGACCCTTCCGACACCGGCTATGGGAACGCGGGCTACACCTTCCCCTTAGAACAAAGCCCAGACCTCCAATTCGACCGCGCCGGACGAGTCGCCCTCTATAACACGGGCGATAATACCAACAGCAGCCAGTTTTTCATCACCCGCAAACCCATCCCCGCTTATAACGGCCACGCGACCATCTTTGGGCAGGTCATCCAAGGCCAAGAGGTGGTCAACGCCCTCACCACCACCGACCAATTGCTCAAAGTCAAAATTATCATCAACGGCTCGGCTTCCCCATAGTATGCTATAATCTGGCGTCAAAACTTCTAAAAAGGACAAAAAAGTGGATTGGTTTCACTTCATCATTGACATTTTCCTCCATTTGGATAAACACCTCTCCACCGTGCTGGAGATGTTTGGGGCCTGGACTTACGCCCTGCTTTTCTTCACCATTTTTTTGGAAACCGGCTTCGTCGTGACCCCCTTCCTGCCGGGCGATTCACTGCTCTTCGCGGCCGGCACCTTTGCCGCCCTGGGCGACCTCAACTTGGCGCTGCTTTTCCTGGTCATGGCCAGCGCAGCCATTTTGGGCGACACCGTCAACTATTGGGTGGGGCACTTCATTGGCCCCAAAGCCTTCTCGGGCGAATACAAATACCTCAAAAAGGAACACCTCGACCGCACCCATGAGTTTTACGAAAAACATGGGGCTTCGGCGGTGATTTTGGGGCGCTTTATGCCCATTGTGCGGACGTTTGTGCCCTTTGTCGCCGGCATTGGTGCGATGACCTACTCTCGGTTTTTGAGTTACAATGTCATCGGCGCGGTGCTCTGGACGGGGCTTTTCTTAGGCGCAGGGTATTTCTTTGGCAACATTCCCCTGGTCAAAGAAAACTTTACCCTGGCCATCATGGGCATTATTGCTGTGTCCCTCCTGCCGGGTTTGTGGGAATATCTCAAAGCCCGCCGAGAAAACCGCCAAGCCGCGGCCGGCGAATGAGCCACGCCCTCCCGGCCATTGCTGGAGATGTGACGTGGAGCGGCTTCTCTACGCCTGCACCGACTTTTGAGAAAACAACGCCCTCTGGCCTGCCAGAGGGCGTTTTGCTGTGCCAAGGGGGCCTGCCCGCGCGTCCTACCACGGATGCTCCCGCCCCTCCCACGTCCAAAAGCGGCCTGAATGGGCCAAGGTCAAGCCATCCAACAGTTGCAACATCCCGCGCACCGAGGTTTCCGGCGAGAGAGGCGCCGCGGGGCCGCCCATCTCCGTCCGCACCCAACCCGGATGCACAGCGACCACAATGATACCTTGCGGACGCAATTCCGCGGCCAGGGTGCGGGTGAGCATGTTGAGCGCGGCCTTGCTGGCCGAATAGCTGTAATAACCACCAAAATCTTTAAGGGTCAACGAAGCCAACATCGTCGAAATGTTGAACACCACCGGCCGATGCCCGCGCCGCAGCAACGGCAAGGCCTGCTGCGCCACCATCAGAGGGCCAATGGCATTGACCCGACACGCTGTTTCCAAATGCTGGGCTTGCAAATTAGCAATGGTCTCATGCTCAAACAACACCCCCGCATTGTTAATCACCACGTCCAAGGCTGCGGTTTGTTGAGCGACCTGCTGCACGGCCGTGGCGATACTTTCGGGGGCGCTCACATCCATCGGGAGCACCACCACTCGGTCGGCAAATTCTCGCGCCACTTCCTGCAGCGCCGTAGCCTGGGCTGGCTGGCGGCATGTGGCAAAAACCCTCTCGCCCCGCGCGGCCAGCTGACGCACCCATTCCAACCCCAACCCCCGATTGGCTCCTGTCAACAACACACGCATCGCCACCTCACAAAGTGATATCTTGCCAAGGTTTTCGGCAGGCTTGACACCGCCCAGGAACCCGCGCTTATCGTACGGAAGTCTCAGCCGAGCCCGGGGGCGCCTTCCCACCGCCGAGCGCACGGGCTGGCGCAACGCCTTGCAGTGCCTCGGGTGCTTTTGATACTACCACAACGGCGGCGTGTGTCAACGCCACAACCGAGGGGGAGAGGTGGGTATTGGTTGCTTGGTTGCTT
>Ga0256914_1000871_pt1 | contig 29092 bp, 36 predicted proteins | sample HulkmetaG_FD_191571 | JGI IMG/M metagenome (GOLD analysis project Ga0256914, IMG submission 191571) | Hydrothermal chimney microbial communities from Main Endeavour vent field at the Juan de Fuca Ridge, Pacific Ocean - Hulk | ecosystem: Environmental > Aquatic > Marine > Hydrothermal vents ... | reverse complement strand
ATTTCATACGTAAAGATTCTCTTGGGAATGCCGTATTCCAGAAGCAATTTTTTCTCTGAAAGCTCAACCTTACCGCCTGCGGACAACCCCAAGAACACGATGGATAGAATTAGTAGAAATACGCCATTCCGGTTCAAAAGTAGGAACGCAATGTTAAAGAGCAATACATAAAGCAGGAACATCATCCAAGGTGCTCCGGTGTAGGGAAGAGGGAAGAATCCTTTGGATTCTCGTGATGTATTCAGCTTGGGCATAATACTCACCATGTAAAACCTTTAGTCAACATAAGTAGGTTGACTAAAGTTTATAAAATTTGCGATAATCTCCAGATTTTATGGACATAAAAACACACATAACTAAGAGGACATTAGTTGTAGGCGGTACTAACAGACAGAAATAACAGGAAAAGGATAAAACTTCAGGAAGAGCGAAGTCCAAGATCGCTCAGCGGAATCTCCTGAGAGCCATCTCCGCCGCAATGCTTATCGGGTCTATCGTCGGGCTTATCGGCGGGGCATAGGCGGTCTCAAGGTAAACGACGTCCTCGACCGTTGCGCCCTTCTGCGCTAAAGCCGAAAGCGTCATTATCCTGCCCCAGACCCTTTCTCCACCGACTATCTGCGCTCCGATTAGCTTTCTGTCGGACTTCCTGAAGATTACCTTGACGGTTATCGGCTTTCCGCCGGGGTAGTACTCGGGCTTGGTGGAGCCTTTGAACTTGCCAACGGCTATTTCAAGGCCCTCCTTCTTTGCCCTCTCCTCGGTTACCCCGAAGGTGCCTATCTCAAGGCCGAAGAGCTCTGTTATTGCCGTGTTGAAGACCGGCCTGAAGGCGACGTCCTTGCCCGCTATGTACTCTGCCGCGACCTTCGCCATCCTGACGGCAGAAGTCCCCAGCTGGCTGAGTGTCTTTTTGCCGGTAACTGCATCTACAACCTCCGCGCAGTCGCCTATTGCATAAATATCAGGATCGCTCGTCTGGAGGTGTTCGTTCACGACGATGCCCCAGTGCACGTCGAGACCTGCCTCCCTTGCAAGGTCGGTGTTGGCCCTGACGCCTGTGGCAACGAGCACGAGATCGGCTGGGACTTCCTCGTCGCCGATTTTTACAGCTCTGACTGGGCTTCCGATTATCTCACTAACTCCCTCGTTGAAGCGGAAAGTTATGTTGTGCTTCTCCATCTCTGCCTGGACGAGCTTGGCGGTGTCTTTGTCGAGCATGGTCGGCATGAGCCTGTCCATGAGCTCTACCACCAGAACCTCAATGCCGAGCTTCGCAAAAGCTTCGGCTCCTTCGAGGCCTATCAAACCAGCCCCAACCACAACAGCTTTCTTCGGCTTCCTCTCGGCGATGTGGGTCTTTATCCTCCTTACATCGTCGAGGCTCTTGAGGGTGAAGACTCCCTCATTCTCAACACCCTTAATCGGCGGGACAAAGGCCTTTGAGCCAACCGCTAAGACGAGCTTGTCGTAGGGAACTTCACCTTTATCTGTGATGACGACCTTCCTCTCGCGGTCTATTGCTTTGACTTCGGTGCTGAGCATGAGTTTGATCTTCTGCCTCTCGTAGAACTCGTTAGGGAAGACTATGACGTCCTCGGGCTTCTTTATCGTGCCGCTTATCACGTGCGGCAGGGCGCAGGGTGAATACTGCATCGTCGGTTCTTTCCCGATGACAATGATCTCGGCCTTTCTATCGAGCTTCCTCATGAAGAGGGCGAAGTTGCTCCCGGCTGTTCCAGAACCTACAACAACGATTCTCATAATCATCACCAAAGACAAATTGAAAAGGATGTATAAAAATCTATTCAGCGCATGCACTTCCTCGCTATCACCGCGACGATGAGCGCCATGAAGACTGCTCCAGTTAGAGCCTCGATGGCGCTCAGGGCTTTGAGCCAACCTGTTGGATGCATGTCGCCGTAGCTTTTTTGATGTCTTCCTTCAAACGAAATCCTGCGTTCCTTTGCAAGAAGCTCGCTGGGGGCTTGTAGTGGAGGGAGAAGACCACTTCTTTGATTAACTCGCTTCGATATCTCCTTAAGAAAACAGATCTTGATTACGGGCTTCCAATCACCGTGGAGCAACAGTCGAACAGAATACATAAACGTTGCCAAGCAAAATTGAAAGGAGAACCTCACGGCTCAACAACAGTTCCCCTGTGTTTTCCTCTGACAACATCAAACAGATGCAGAGCATCCTCTTTTCCGACGATGTATGTTTTTATTTTACCCCTCTGAATGAATTTTGCAGCTAACGCATCGACAACTCCACTTCCCCCCGCTTTGCTGTCTCCTTCCATTGCAATCTCAACGAGCTGATTGACGGTTATCCTGTTCAATTTTCTGGCATTTGGATTCTTCCTCGGGTCACTATCATAGACTCCGTCGACATTCGTAATGACAACGAGCAGATCCGCCTGGAGGTATTCTGCCAGAAGAGCGGCAACGGCATCCGTTGTGTGTCCCGGGTGCGTTCCACCCATGATTGGAACCTTCTTCACCTGTATAACTTCCCATGCCTTTCTGAAGTCCTGAACAACGAAAGGGTATGCCTTTTCTCCAAGAGCAGCAATGAGGAGCATTGCATTTGCCCTGGTTATATGAATGCCGATGTAGTCCTTGAAGGTCTCATTGGGGGTGAATGTCTTCGCTGCCTGTATGTACTCCCTTGATACTCTTCCCCCACCAACAACAACCGCTATCTCGTGATCTTCGCTGATTTTTGTTAATTCATACGCAATTGCTTTGATAAAGCTGATATCAGGCCTATCAGGGACAAGAACAGATCCTCCAATGTCAAAGACTATCCTCATGATAACCCTCTCGATGATAATCTGGATGGATTTATAACGTTTTCTTAGGCATGAATATAGCAAGGTGTCATAAAGCAAAATGAGGAGATAAATGTAGGAGACAAATAAAATAGAAACTGCCGTCAGCCCATCTGAATGGCCTGCTCTCTGAGTTCTCCACGCTCAAAGCGGTAGGGATCAAACCACCAAGCGGGCAGTTTAGTTTTCCCTTTGGTGATAAGATCCGCCATCATCTCGGCGACTGCGGGAGCCATCATGAATCCGTGCCCGCTGAAGCCTGCAGCAATGTAGAACTCATCTATTTCCTCTATACGACCTATAGCAGCATTGCTGTCGGGGGTTTTCGCATAGTAGCCGGCCCATGTCCTCAGTATCAGAAGCTCCCTGAGGGCGGGGATAATTTTGGTGAAGTAATAGCTAACCTCCTTCATGAATGCATAGCTTGGAGTGAGGTCATAGGTGGGCCCTTCCTCGTAGCCAACACCTCCAACAACTCCTCCATGGGCGGTCTGGGTGAGGTATGCATGTCCGTATTTAAATGATATTACCATCGGATTTATTGAACCGGGCTTTATCGGTTGGGTTATCACGGCCTGATGCTTGTATGGTTCTATCGGAATCCTGATGGGGACTCCAGCCATTGCATTAATGAGCTTTGCCCATGCATTTGTGGCGTTTACAATTATTCCCGTTTTGAAAACTCCTCGGTTGGTTTTTACCCCTTTGATTTCCCCCCTTTTGATAATAATGCCTTTGACCTCAGTGCGTTCGTAGAGCTTTGCTCCCATCTCTCTGGCGTGGAGTGCAAAGGCTGCTGTTGAGTGAAAGGGATCAGCCTTACCATCGGTTGGATTCCATGATGCAGCAATTACCTCGCTTATATCCAAAAGCGGGACTATTTCCTTGGCCTCTTCTGGTGTTATCAGCTTCGTGGGAACTCCGAACTTATTCTGGATGGCAATATTCTTTTTGAACTCTTCAATTTCTTCATCATCGTAGAGAAGGAAGAGGTAGCCTGTCTGCTGGAAAGAAAAGCCGTATTCCTCGCTGTATTTCTTCCAGAGCTCCACTGAACGCTTCATCATCCGAACATTCGCTTCATCACTGAACTGTTGTCTTATTCCTGTTCCACAGCGGAAGGTGGAGCCCGAGCCTATAAAACGTTTCTCCAGAAGGGTTACCTCCTCTCCTCTCCTCGCAAGTTCATGGGCAAGGGCTACTCCCGTTATTCCTCCGCCTATGATGAGTATCTCACTCCTCCCGGCCATCTCAATCCCCCCTCGCAACAACTTTCATGCGCACGTTCTTAATGGGCGGCCTTGCCACAGGGAGATCTATACTACCCATGTCAATTCCCGTCTTCTGAGAAATCAGCAGGGCTCCATTGAATAGGCAGAATCTTCCCTGACAAAAGCCCATTGCAAGGTGTGTCAGACGCTTGATTATCTGAAGGTCTGTTATCCCACTCATGACGACATCATGCACCTTTTTCAGAGAAACATCACATCCACATATCTGCACATTCTCAAGGTCCATTGAATCATAATCAATCCTGTGGAGCGGAACTGTTTCAGGTTCATACTTCTTGAGTTTTTCTCCATAAATACATGGAGTGGCATCAATACCGAACTCCTTTAAAATCTGAGCCCCGATGAACCTGCCTTCAATGTAATTGGCATAATGAGGTTTTATGCTGACGGAACTTCCAGCAACATAAATACCGTTGCGTATCCTGTGCTCTGCATCAAGAACCGGTGTGTAGTAACCTCTTCTGAAGCACAGCCTTCCTCCAGCTTGAGTTATCGGGTTTATATCCGGCCTTCTGCCGTCTGCTACTATCACGGCATCAACTTCATAGATGTTGCCGTTCATATCTACAAGCCTCTCAACGCTCTCCTTCCCCTCAACCCTTTTTGGATTTGGAACAACAATGTAATCTATGCCCCAGTGCTCTAATTCAGCTGTTATCTCTTCGGGTTTGCTCCCTACAACGGCCACATTCCGGCCAGGAGCAACACCCCAGACGTTCATAACCTCAAGGGCAAATGATCTTCTAAAGATCCCCGGCATGTCATTGTTTTCAAACAGAAGGATATTATCAACTGCCCCTGTGGTCAGAGCTACACGCTTGGCGAGGATTTCTATCAGCTGGTTTCTTCTAACCGCAGGAATCAGGAAGTATTCTCCCTCGTCGAAAATTCCAAGTGCAGAAGTTTTCAGAAAAATCCTTACATTCTGGTTGAGGCTGTCTCTCATGGCTTTAATGACCTCTTGGGGATTCTCGTCAAATCCCTCCTGTTTGACTCCCTTAAGCCAGAGATCTCCACCAAGCCAGCTTTTTTCTTCAATTAGAGCGGCTGTCAGGTGATCCTGAATCTCAAGAGCCACTCCCATTCCTGCGGGACCGCCACCTATAATTGCAACATCGACGACGTATCTCAAGATAGGTTTTTCTCTGTCTATATCAACTTCTTCCTGAAACTCCCCGTAGTTTTGTCTCTCAATCCTCATACCTTCCTTTACCGGGGTCTTTCGTCCATCCATGTTCTTAATACCGTTTATAACCATTGGTAACGGGCCGAAGTAGAAAGCCCCTCTCTTTCTGCCTTCAGTGCTGGTTGTTAGCCAGTAGATGCCGTTTGCCAGGAGGGCCACAGGTATTTTCTCTCCCTCATAGGATTCATATGCTCTGCCATCAAAATAGATTGTGATTTTCTTAGAAGGATCCTTCTCGGTAAGGTCGAGCGGCCTCATTATATCACCCCGAGGATTTTACGGAAGATGAGTGGAAAACCAGGCTTATAAACATTAGGTTGTTAAATTTATGTTTTGAACCTTTGGTTGAATACATTGTACTGAGAAAACAGCTCAAAATTTAAACTAACTACACCGTTAAAATTTTTAAGATAAGTTGCATGGGCATGGATTTAAATTAAAAATAAGAGAGGAACCGGTTCATATTAATCCGGTGGATATAACAAAGTCGGCAACATTCTCAACCTGACTTTTTGCTCTGGTTTCTGTTAGTCTTTTGCTTCTTATGTTTTCAACTGGAACTTTCTTAAATATCTGCTCATGGAGCTTTACGACATCTTCTGGGGGCTTGGTTAATAGACTGACGATTATTATGACAATCAACGTTATGAAGAAGTTTATGAAGAACACTGGAACTCCATTAAACCATCCACCGATTGTTCCGAAGATTCCGGGGGCTTTTGGATTAAATGCCCATCCATAGATTTTGGCCTCCAGTATAACCTCTGAGATCAGACCGTAGGCCATTCCGACTATTCCACCTTCCTTCGTAACCCTCTTCCACCAGAGGCTCAGCGTCAGAATCGGGCCAAAACCAACCGCCAGTCCACCCCATGCAGTGGCTACCATCTGGTAGATGACCTTTGGCCCTGTTATGGCAAACCAGAGACCAACGAGGGCAACGCCTGCAACGACAATTCTCGAAATGTTAACCATCTGCTTCTTTCCAAGCTCCTTGCCGAGAACCTTGTGATAGAAGTCTCTGGCTATCGCAGAGGAAGCTACGAGCAGCTGTGAGTCAGCGGTACTCATGACAGCGGAGATTATGCCGGCTATAACAAATCCAGCGAGCCAACCGGGCATGAGCTCAACAGCCATAGCCGGGACGACTTTTTCAGGGTCGCTTACCTGCAGGATACCAGCTTTATACAATGCCAAGCCTAAGAAACCGGCAAAAAATGCACCCCATAGGACGAGTATTGTCCAAGTGCCGCTTATGAAGATACCCGGTCTTCTGAGCTTTCTCGGGTCTTCGACACTCATGTAACGGGTTACAATATGGGGCTGACCGAGATAACCAACGATCCATGAGGCATAACCAATGGCAAAGACTATAGCGGCCAGTCCCGTTGCACCGCCGAAGGGGTGCAGTTTGGCAGGGTCTGCACTTCCTATTATCTGAGTTGCTTTCTCAAGGCCACCTATCCTTGAAAGGGCAAGGAATGGGACTATAAGGAGGGTAAGAAGCATGAAACCCGCCTGAACGACATCAGTCCAGACAACAGCGAAGAAACCACCGGTGATAACATAGGCCGTCAGTATGATGACCGTCAGGATTATCCCTGCATTGTCACTGATCCCGAAGCCTTCAGCAAAAGTCTTTCCACCGGCTGTAAACTGTGCCGCAACATAGGCTGTCATGAAGATTATGATAATCAGAGCACTTAGGATTCTTATCAGCTTGGTGTCGTCCTTGAGTCTGGCTTCTAAATAATCCGGAACGGTTATTGCTCTGAATTTTCCTGCATAAATCCTGAGCCTCGGACCTATGAGAACGTAATCCGCAAGAGTTCCGAAGAGACAGCCTATTGCAGCCCAGAATGCCCCGAGACCCGCTCTAAAAGCACTACCCGGGTAACCCAGCATGAGCCAACCACTGAAATCACTGGCTTTATCACTGAGGGTAGCAGCAAGAACATGAACCTTCCTTCCACCGACAAAATACTGATCTTCGGTCTTGGTGTATCTGTTGGCCCACCACCCGATATAGGCAAGGAGAATTAAATATATCAGAAATCCAAAGAGCACTCCCGGGTTCATAGCTTACCCTCCTCCTTAAGGGTTGTCATAAGGTCTTCATCGTAGGCCAGAATTTCTTCATCGACGTAATATTCTTTGCCTGTTATTCTGTCCCAAAAACCATAGAGAAACATTGTTACTATCGCCAAAAATGTTGGAACCAGTAGAGTTGCCCAAGCCGCACCACTAAGGCCCATTTTGTAACACCTCCACACAGTTAGGCTGATTAAAGCGTAGCAATCTATACTATAGTTCTTGACCAATATAAACTTATTGCCAAAAATATGTCATTTTTAAACCAAAATGTACCATTGATTTGAATGAAAATTCATACGTAATTCTTAATAATTAAAGTGGCTAAGTTTAGCTGGGTGGAGGGATAATGAGGGTTAAGGTTATGAAGCCAATATTCAAACCTGACTTTTCAGAAAAATTTGTTCTCTATCCCTACTGGATATTCCATTTGAAGCTCTTTTATAAGAGATTGGGAAGGTCAGATAGGATTCTTGATTATTTTGCCTATGTTGACCTATACCGCTTTGGGGCTGAGAGAGGTGATAGGTTTATAGAGCTGTATGAGTGGGATGTGGATGAAAAGCAGGTAATGAAGCCACTCATCGATTATGAGGATGCCAAGATAAAAGCCTTTGAAAGTGCAATAACCTGGGGAAACTCACGAATTGTTTCTTGGTGGCTTCCAAGGATTGAGATAGTCCGTGATGCTATGGCATATAAAGTCTTTTGGATTTTCGAAAGAGATGACGAACTGCTCATAATGGACAGTCTCGATGGAAAGGAGTTTGATCTTGAAAAGCTCACGGGAAATGACGGGAGAAAGTGCAGGAGGTTGTTGTGCAGATAGATTTTGCATTGTCGGTTAATATCCGTCTCTTATCTCACATGTATCTCCACTATATCTCCATCTTCAAGGATGTGATCAGCACCAACCCTCTGTCCTGGAAACTTAACGCTCTTCCCCCATACCCTTGCATACTTGAAATTCCTTGCGAACTCTTTATGAACCTTCTTTGCAACATCCAGCACAGTAGAACCTTTTTTCATAGGTATTGGTGGGTAAGCCGGCTCTTCTCCGGGACTCTTTGTAAAGACCCTTATTATTCCAGCCAGCTCATAAAGGGCATCTTTAACCTCACCGAGATTTGCTCCGATTCTGACGGATACGGGAACTATTCTAAATTTCTCCCCGTAGACTTTAACCAGCTTCTCATAATTCTCTCTGCTTCCGGGGGTGTCACCTTTATTCGCTATGATTATCGCTCTTTTCCAGACAAGACTCTCATCAAGCGCATCCGAGAAATCTTCAAGGGTCACTGGCTCTTTAACGGTAATCTCAGCAGAGTGTATCCTTTCTTCCCTGAGCATTTTCATAATCTCACTTATGTCACCCTTTATGTTCTCTTGTCCGTTAATGATTATTCCCCCTGAAGGCGTCTTCTTTATCTCGATTTTGGGCTTCCTCTTATTGACCTTTATTCCGGCCCTTTCAAATTCCCTGAGCAGAACATTCATCTGACTAACAGGATCCTGCGATAAGTCTACGACTATGGCTATGGCATCAGCGTTCCTTATAACGCTCAAAAGCTGTGTTCCCATCCCTTTCCCAAGGGCAGCACCTTCAACGAGACCCGGAACCTCGACGAGCTGTATTTGAACATCTCTATGATTCATCATTCCCGGTATCGGTTCAACCGTTGTGAATGGATAGTTTGCTATGTCAACATCCGCATTGGTTAGTTTCGTCAGGAGTGAGGATTTACCGACATTTGGAAACCCGACCAGAACAATTTGGGCCGCTCCTTCTTTTCTCACGCTAAATGAATAACCTCCTCCTTTTTTCTGTGTCTGTTGTTTTTCAAGCTCTTTCCTGAGCTCTGATAATCTTCTCTTTATCTGGAGCCTCAGCTTTTCTGTTCCTTTGTGCTTTGGAACCGTGGCATACATTTTTTCAAGAGCCCTTATCTTTTCAGCAATAGTCTTAGCATTTCTGTATTCCTCCTCTGCCGCTAAGTACTCTGCGGTAACGTTGGTCGGCATTGAAAACCCCTCCCGAGAACTCTGAAATAAAGAGGGAGAGGCGTTTTATAAAAGTATGGTTTTGATACATACTGGAAATACCTTGAGAGATAAACTATCCGATTCTTTTGATAACGTGCTAATCCATATCGGCAAATTTATATACTATTCCGAAAATTTTTTATGTGGTGAGCACTATGCGGGCAAATTTGGATGATATTGATAGGAAAATCCTCACAATCCTCCAGAAAAACAGCAGGACTCCGCTAAGGGAGATATCAAAAGAAGTTGGTCTTGCAGAATCGACTGTCTATGAAAGGATAAAAAAGCTTAAGGAGCATGGGGTAATCAAAAAGTTTACGGTTATCCTCGATCCAGATGCGCTCGGCTTCACGCTCCTTGCTTTTATCCTAATAAAGTCAAAGGCTGGTAAATACTCACATGTTGCATCCGAGTTGAAGAAGTATCCCCAGATAGTTGAGATATATGAAACCACTGGGGATTATGATATGTTAGTTAAGATAAGAACGCGGAACAGCGAGGAGCTCAATGAGTTTCTTGACACTATAGGGGAGATTGAGGGAGTTGTTGCTACCCATACCATGGTAGTACTAAAAGTGCATAAAGAAACAACTGAACTTCCTCTTTGATTCCCATTTTTGTTCAAAAATACTTATAAGGGCATACTCTTATGATTACTGATTTGGAGGTGGTCTTATGAGGATACTGTTCTTAAGCGCAGATGACTTTGAAGACCTGGAGCTGATATACCCCCTCCACAGACTTAGGGAAAATGACCATGAGATCTGTGTTGCCAGCTTTGAGAGGGGGCAGATAACGGGCAAACATGGGTATTCTGTTAAGGTCGACTTGGCATTCAGCGAGATCAATCCTGATGATTTTGATGCTCTCGTTCTACCAGGAGGAAAAGCTCCGGAGAGGATTAGGATAAACAGAGAAGCAGTTAGTATAGCAAGAAAGATGTTTCTGGATGGAAAACCTGTGGCGAGCATATGTCATGGTCCACAAATCCTTATCTCAGCCGGTGTTCTGAGGGGAAGAAAGGGCACAAGTGTCATTACGATAAGGGATGATCTGATAAATGCTGGAGCGGAATATATCGACGCAGAAGCCGTCGTTGATGGAAATTGGGTTAGCTCAAGGCATCCCGGTGACCTGTATGCATGGATGAGAGAGTTTGTGAAACTGCTGGGATGAGTTTTTCTTCATTTTTGTACCTGTTTTAACGCTTTCAGTGAGTAAAGGTTATATATCACGAAAGCCACTTTCAAGCGGTGGATAGAATGAGGAGAAATGGATTTGTGGTTACAGTCATCCTTGTAATTATTGGGAGTGTATTGGCTTCTGGCTGTATTGGAGGGTGGGATCTGGGCAGAAAAATCGAGGGAAAGATGCATTCCATCGGAAATTTTAATGCAAGTTCCCTAATGATAGAGGATGTTGTTGGAGATGTTATCATCGAACAGGGCTCTTCCAATAGAATACAAGTGAAGACAACGCTTCCTCTTAAATACCGTAACGAAAGTCTGTTAGTGCTCTATTGTCCCAAAGAAAATGGAAGAAATAAGTGCAACGACTACAAAAATGGTATCGTAGTGATAAAAACGGGTAGATCGATGAAGGTCATCATAATCAGGGACACTGTTGGAGAAATAGAAAATACAGTCAACGCAGTTAACTTTAATGCATCGGATGTTGTCGGCAGGTTCAGGTTAAATTTTAACACTTCTTCCCTAAACATAAGGAACATCGTTGGAGACATGAAGTTTGTAGGCTCATTGAAAAGGGCGGAAATAGAGAATATTGTCGGCAAGGTAGAGCTCACTCTGGAAAGTGCCAGAGAAATATCTATAAAAGATGTTGTAGGTGATATTGATGTGAAAGCTCCATCGGATGCACATGTTAGCTTACATTTTAAAGACTCCATAAACCTGAAGCTTGATGTGGATGAGAACATTTATAACGGCACTGAACCTCTTGAAATAGGCCTCCACAACATAATCGGCAAGGTAAAAATTGGAAAATGACGGGTGAAGAGCATGGAGAAGAGACTTAGACGATCAAAAAAAGAGAGAGTTTTCTTGGGAGTTCTCGGAGGTATTGCGGGGTACCTTGACCTTGATCCTACCGTAGTGAGAATTGGATTCGTTGTGCTTTTTGTATTTGCTCCTGTAACAATGACACTGCTATACTTTCTAATGGCTCTGGTAATGCCCTTAGAGGAAGAAGCCCATGAAAAGCCACTGAATCTCAGAATAAATGAGATAGCCTATGAGACAAGAGAAGTTTTTTCAAAAACCTCTGATATGGGAACAATTGCACTAATATTGATTGTAACAGGCGTGGCAGTCCTCCTCAAACCTTTCCTGCCACCTTCCCCTTTTACAAATGGAGAGACTCTCCTGGCATTATTGCTGATAGTCCTTGGAACACTCCTTATAGTGAGGGGGTGATTAAATGAGGTCTCTCGGCATTATCTTGGTGTTTATAGGTTTTATCCTGCTTCTAAAACAGTTCAGACCTGATTTTTTGGTGTGGTTGGAGCCTTATGCAGGTTATATAAAATCTGCCTTCTGGGGAGTCACACTGATAGCGCTGGGGCTTCACATTCTTGCAAAAAATAAAGCCCTGAAAGCCCTGATACTCGTTTTATATCTCCTCTATCTTGCCATCTATCTGGTGATGTAAATGGAGAGATGGAGAATCATCAAAGCGTTTCTTTTGGGACCTTTGCTCGAAGCTTCAATACCAAAGCCTGGAAATGTGAACCGCTATAGGGATTTCCCTGATCTGACGTTTTACCATTTCCTCTTCGGCAACGCTGCCTTCGTTGACATACTCCACGAAACTACGAAAATTGGAAGGCTGATAAAGAATGGAACGTATAGGCTCAATGAGGCAGGTATAGGGGAGCTTATAAAAAGGTCAGTTCAGAATTCAAAGGCCTATCAAGACTCTAATCCAAACTTTGGGGTTATAACCCTTGAAATTCCGCTTGTTATGGCACTTTCGATGTCGAAGCATATATATGAAGCGAGAGAAGCCGTCATGAGGCTCATAGATGAATCCACGGTAAGAGACACCATGGAGTTCTACCATGCTATAAGAATAGCCAATCCCAAAGGTGTCAGAAGCGGCGTCAAATATGATGTTTATTCGGAGAATGTTTTTGAGGAGCTTTTTAGGGATAGAGTAAACCTGAAGAAACTTGCCGAGATGAGCTGTGAAAGAGAGATCATATTCTGTGAATGGCTCAATGGCTACGAACTGAGCTATAAAACCTTTCTCCGACTTAAAGAGATTCTGCATGATAGGATTCTTGAGGATGGTGTTGTTGAGGTCTTTCTGGAGCTCCTGAGCAGGGTTCCTGACACACTCATAATCAGGAAAGCGGGAAAGGAAGAGGCGAAGCTCGTACAGAAAAAAGCAGAGGATGCACTTAATGGCATAATTACTCTGAAGGAACTTGATCAATTTCTAAGGGAAAAAGGAGATCTGAGAAATCCCGGAAGTCTGGCCGATATAATGGCGATCTCTCTGAGCCTCCTTATCCTTGATGGATACAGGCTTACGCTCACTCCACGACCCTGAATCTCCTGGCACCACCCATGCCAAGTCCGAGGCTTTTTGAGTCAATCACAACAGCATATTTTCCAAGTTCATCGACGATTCTGATTCTGAAGCCAGAAACTTCAGTAACCCCTTCATCCCCTCCAAACTCCTCGTTGACCTGAGCCTTCAAAAATTCGTATGCCTCCTTCCCGAAGAGAACAACATCCGGGTCGAATCCATCCATTTTTAGTTCATTTGCTTTCTCTTCAACAGCACTTAGAACCCTAATCAATTCTCCCCTCACTCTTATCACCCTGTGATTCCATAGAAGGCAACGATTTAAAGGTTTTCTATCCAACTTCTTCTTGCTCTGAAAGGTGGGATAACTATTTCGGAAAAACCGGTTCTCAATCCTGTTTAATGATCTCGTAGGTGTAAGTTACTTCGGCACCGCTCAGTTTTATGTGAGCTGAGGCGGAGCAGTATCTATCTTGACTCAGCTCAATAGCTCGTTCTGCTTTCTTGGGGTCGACATTACCCTTTATTTTGTAGTGGAGATGCATCTTGCGGTATATTCTCGGGTGCTCGTCTCTTCTTTCACCACTTATCTCGACTTCAAGGCCTTCTATTGGTTCTCTCATCTTTTTTAGTATCATGATAATATCATAGGCCGTGCATCCAGCGACACTCAGAAGGAGAAGCTTCATGGGGCTTATGCCACCCTCTCCAAGGATTACAGAGCACTTATCATCACTTATTCTCCCTATGAACTGATAATCCTTGACCCATTCTACCTTGCCTGTTACAGGTTTTTCCATGATATCACCACCAAGAGTTGGAGAAGAATTTTAAATGTCTTTCTCCAACCTTCAGTTATGTATATCAGGCCATTCGATCCGTGGAAATCGAAGCTCTGCACATGTCCCTTTAAATACACCTTGAATATCTACACGGGCTGTGATCATGCGTGCGTATACTGCTACATAACCGCTTATATTCCCCGGGCATTTAAAGTTCGCGTCAAGGAAAATCTCCTCATTAGGCTTGAAAAAGAGTTGAGAAGGCTGGATAGGAGGTTTATAGTATCCCTCTCCTACTCCTCGGATCCATACCCGACGATTGAGAGAGAACTGGGAATAACCCGGAAGGTGCTTCAGCTCTTCAAGAGATACGGTGTGAGGTGTATGATACTCACGAAATCGGATATATTCCTACGTGATTTGGACATTCTGAAGGAGCTCAAGTGTGCGGTTGGAATAAGTGTAACGAGCGTCAATGAGGAGAAGGCTTTCCTCTTAGAACCGAATGCTCCCAACCCAAGAAGCAGAATTAAAGCCCTTAAAAAGGCTAAAAAATCGGGAATTCCTGTCTATGCCCGTATTGATCCCATAATTCCCTTCTATACATGGGATGACTTTGATGAGACGCTCGATGCATTGAGCTTTGTTGAGCATATAACCATTTCAACTCTGAAGTTAAGACCTGATTCATGGAGGAGAATGAGGGCTAAGTTCCCAGGACTTATGAAAAAATTGGGACCTCTCTATGAAAAAGGTGGCAGGATTGGTGGTTATTATTATCTTCCGCAGGAGTTTAGGTTTAAACTGCTTGAAGAGGCCAGAGAAAAGATAGAAAGTAAGGGAATTACGTTTGGTTCGTGTCGGGAGGGTTATTACTCTCATCCGACTTGTGATGGCTCTCATCTTGTTCCTCCTTAGATTTCTCCGATTCATGTATCTGGGCTGTTAATTCTCTGACTTCCAGCTCCCTCTTTGCTTTTCGGTATTCCTCTGACTTTTTGACGAGAGCGTTGAAGAGAGGTTGCATCTCATCGAGGTATTCTGCTCTCCACTGGACACCTATTATAAATTCTTCCTCACCTTCTATAGCTTCTATTATCCCATCAACGGTATAAGCGACCGGTCTTAACCCCTCCCCAATCTTTTTAATTGCCTGATGATGGAAGCTATTGACACCGAGGAAAACCTCAGTAGTTCCCATTATATTCAGAGACTCCCTTAGAATCCCGTAAAGCTTTGAATCAACTTTTAAACGCACATCATGAACCTTCAAGGAGGGCTTTATCTTCGATAAATCCCAGTCATGCTTTAGAGCCCTTGGTATTTTTGTGGTTACATCCTGATAGAGCGTGCCACCAAGAGCGACGTTTATAACCTGAGCTCCTCGTCCTAAGCCCAATGTTGGAATTCCGCGTTCTACTGCAGCTCTCGCGAGGGTTATTTCAAAAAAATCTCTTTCAACATCTATATCTCTCAAATGACTTGACGGGTCTTCGCCATAGAATTTTGGATGTATATCAGGCCCGCCAACTAATAACAGCCCATCAATAATACTCAAAACATCCTCAATGGAATTCATCTCATATTCAAAAACTATTGGGATACCACCTCCCTCCCTTATCCTTTTGAGGTGTATGGTATCGAGAATTAACTTGCTTTCATGCCAGTCTACAGGTGCAATAATTCCGATCAGTGGCTTCACAAAAATCACCTCACTGCATGATAAACGGGTTCGGGTATAAAATAATTTTGATAAAATTGAGAAGAGAATCGAGAGTTCAGCCTTCAATCTCTTCTTTTAAAACTTCAGCGAGCCTCTTGATGCCCTCTCTAATCTTTTCTTCTGGGACATATGTGAAGTTCAGGCGCATTGTGTTTTTAACACTCCTGTCAGCGAAGAAGGCTTCACCCGGTACATATGCGACTCCCTTTGCAATAGCCTTTTCAAAAGTCATCTTTGTGTCAATGCCTTCTGGTAGAGTTACCCATACAAACATTCCACCTTCCGGCTTTGTCCATTTAACCCCCTCGGGCATGTACTCCTCAAGAGCTTCAAGCATTGCATTCCTTCTTGGCCTGTAGAACTCAATGATCTTTGGAATCTGTCTGTCTAAGTGGCCATCTGCAACATATTTCCAAGCGATTACCTGACTGAATGTGTTCGTGCAGAGATCAATCGCCTGCTTGGCAATTTCTATCTTTCTTATGAAATGGGGCTCTGCTGCTATCCATCCTATTCTAAAGCCCGGAGCAAGTATTTTTGAGAATGTTCCAAGATAGATGACTCTCCCCTCATCATCAAAGTGCTTAACAGGTTTTACAGGCTTTCCAGAGTAGCGGAGCTCACTGTATGGATTATCTTCGATTATCAGGAAGTCATATTCATGTGCAAGCTCAACGAGCTTTTTCCTTCTTTCTTCGCTCATTGTAACACCAGCGGGATTCTGGAATGTGGAGACAGTATAAACAAATTTGATTTTTTTGCCTTCTGCTTTCAACTTCCTCAGCTTTTCTTCTAAAATATCTGTTATCATTCCATCGTCATCCATTGGAATCGACATAAATCTGGGCTCATAATATCTGAATGCATTTAAAGCGGCGAGATACGTTGGAGCCTCGACAACAACGGTATCCCCGGGATTTATGAAGACTCTGCCTATGAGATCCAATGCCTGCTGTGATCCAGCTGTAGTCATAATCTCGACTTTTGACATCGGGAGATCATAGCGTTTCCTCATCCACTCAGCTAAAGCTAAGCGTAGCGGCGTATAGCCTTTGGTCGTGCCATACTGGAGAGCCTTGTCCGCATGCTTCTCAAGGACTTCTTGGGCGATTTCTCTAATGGTCTCAATCGGGAACGTCTCAGGAGCAGGCAGACCTCCGGCAAGTGAAATGACATCTGAGCTTTCAACGAGCTTTAACAATTCCCTAATCTCTGAAGCCTTCATGCCTAAGGCTTTTTCCGAAAAATAAGCCTCAAAATTAAGGGTTCCAGCTTCCAATTTTTTCATGAGCTTTTCCTCCATTTCAACACCTCCAAATGAACATCTCCGTTCATGTCCTCAATTCTATACATAGAAACTTTGCGGCGATTAAATATAAATCTTTCTGCAATGGTCGTTAATGGGGTTTATATATGTAAAGAATTTTTTGGAAGTAATTTTATGAACATCAAAGTTCTTTTAAATTCATCAATGAACAAAAGCGATAATGCTGTTTGGGTGAAGTATATAAACCTTAATACCTTAATTCTGGGTTACTGGGAGGTGGTGAAGAATGCCAGTGGTTAAGGAGGTCCATGAAATAGCCCGGAAAATAAGCTCCATGGAGATCAGAGGTGCAGGAAAAATAGCCCGCTTTGCGGCTTATGCTCTTCAACTTCAAGCTGAAAACAGCGGAGCAACGAATGTTGAGGAATTTTGGGACGAGATGAAACAGGCTGCAAAGTTGCTTTATGAAACGAGACCTACAGCCGTTTCCCTCCCCAACGCGCTCCGTTACGTCATGCACCGGGGGAAAGTGGCGTACGCTGGTGGTGCTGACCTCGATCAGCTCAAGTTCGTCGTCATCAACGCCGCAAAGGAGTTCATCCACAACTCAGAAAAGGCCATCGAGAGGATAGGTGAGATGGGGGCGAAGCGCATAGAGGACGGCGACGTCATAATGACGCACTGCCACAGCAAAGCAGCTATAAGCGTCATGAAGACCGCCTGGGAGCAGGGGAAGGAGGTAAAGGTTATCGTCACCGAGACGAGGCCAAAGTGGCAGGGCAAGCTCACCGCGAAGGAACTCGCAAGCTACGGCATCCCGGTCATCTACGTCGTTGATTCCGCAGCGAGACACTACATGAAGATGACGGACAAGGTGGTGATGGGGGCTGACAGCATAACGGTTAACGGTGCTGTGATAAACAAGATTGGAACCGCTTTGATAGCTCTCACCGCCAAGGAGCACAGGATTTGGACTATGATTGCAGCGGAAACCTACAAGTTCCACCCGGAAACGATGCTCGGCCAGCTGGTGGAGATAGAGATGCGCGACCCCTACGAGGTGATTCCTGAGGAGGAGCTGAAAACTTGGCCGAAGAACATCGAGGTCTGGAATCCAGCCTTCGATGTTACTCCTCCAGAATACATAGACGTCATCATAACCGAGCGCGGAATAATTCCACCGAGCGCGGCAATAGACATTCTCAAGGAGGAGTTCGGGTGGGCATTGAAATACAGGGAACCCTGGGAGGATTAGACTTAGAGCTTCCCGGATATTCACAGAGCCTGCAGATAGCCCATGTCATTTCTATTTTTCATGTTTATTGTCCGTATAACAACGCCACCTCCATTCTTGGCTTCCCTGACTCGGTAAACATCTTCGGCAAAAGTCAGAATGAAAGCCTCTTTTTCTCCAAACCTCAGTCTTGGCGGAGTTAAGGAGATGGATGTCCTTTCGTCCAATGGGTTCTGACTTTAGGATCCTTAAGAGTGAAAAGAAGTAGGGGTAGATTCGTTTTCTCCTGAGTTCTGTCCTAACTACCTCGATATGTCTCTCCTCGTTGTCTCGTGCATATAAATGACTTTTTCAAAATCTTCTCTTTTGAATGGATCCCATTTTCCAGTCAGCATCCCAAACGCTTCAAGCACCGAACTCTTCCCACTTCCGTTTGGGCCAATAAGCAGGTTTATTTTTGAAAACTCAAGTTCGGCCTTTTCAATCGACTTATAGTTCTCGATAATGAGTTTTGTAAGCATGAGATACCATCTGAAATATTTCCTTTCAAACTTATTTAGGAGTTAAGGATTTATCCTCTTCAAAGCTTGGGACTATCACCGGGATCCTTAAAAGCCTATACCCTTTTATATCTCTTAAGCGAAAAGAGGAAAGGTGATGAGAATGAAAGCATTCATAGCTGAGAATGTGCGTGGCATCTATGCCTTTGATGGGGACGGCAATGTAATCGCACATAGAACCTTTGAAAAAGTGGGGAACCTTGACAGTCTCCTTATGGGAGAGCTAACGGATGAGATTCTGAATCTTCTCGAAGAGCTGAAGGGCAAGGGTTATGATGAGATTGTCTTTGAGCATTCTGAGCTGAGCAGAAAAGCAAAAGAACTTGGATTTAACGCTGATTTTGAGTTTCCAAATTTAGCCGGTGAGATTCTCAGAGAGAAACCAGAGGAGTTCTTGGGTGAGAACTGGTTTGATGAATACTTCAAAGCAGGTGTCGAACTAACAAGAGCAAGGATTCAGGAACAGAGCGGTGCCCGGGACAAGATGGTCATTCAGGCGATAGAGGCGCTGGATGACATTGATAAGGTCACGAATCTTATGGTATCAAGGCTCAGAGAGTGGTATTCACTGCACTTTCCGGAGATTGATGAGATTCTTCCAAAGCATCAGCAGTATGTCGTTTTTGTCAGAGAAACCGGTCTTAGGGAGAATATTACAAGGGAGAAACTTGAAAAGCTTGGTCTCAGTGAAAGCAAGATTGAAAAGATCTTGAGAGCTAAAGCAAGATCAATGGGGGCTGTGATGGGTAGGAAAGATATTGAGATTATTCAGATGTTAGCGGCTGAAATAGACGACCTCTACAGGCTGAGAGAGAAAATAGAGGACTACCTCGAAGATGCCATGGACGATGTTGCTCCAAACCTCAAGGCACTCGTCGGGGCAAAGCTGGCGGCAAGGTTGATAAGTCTCGCTGGTGGACTTAAAGAGCTTGCCATGATGCCATCGTCAACGATTCAGGTTCTTGGGGCCGAGAAGGCTCTCTTCAGACACCTGCGCTCTGGAGCTAAACCGCCCAAGCATGGAGTTATCTATCAATATCCTGCGATAAACCGCTCACCGTGGTGGCAGAGAGGTAAGATAGCAAGGGCATTGGCAGGAAAGCTCGCAATAGCGGCGAGAGTTGACTATTTCTCGGGTGAATACATTGCCGAGGAATTAAAGCAGGAGATTGAAACAAGAATCAAAGAGATAAAAGAAAAATATCCAAATCCACCAAAGAGAAAAGCTGAGAAACCAAAGAAAAAGGAGAAGTTCAAGGGTAAGAAATTCAAGAAGGGTAAAGGAAAGGAGCGGTTCAAAGGCAAGAAGGAGAAAGGCAAAAAGAAAGAAAAGAAGAGGAAAAAGAGGTGATCTGAATGAAGATTAAGAAGCACAAATTCCCTGGCGTTTATGTCTTCATCGATGAGGATGGTAGTGAGAAGATAGCGACAAAGAACCTTATTCCGGGCCAGAAGGTCTACGGTGAGAGGACTGTCAAATGGGAGGGAGAGGAATACAGAATCTGGAATCCGAGAAGGTCAAAGCTTGGGGCTGCTATATTAAATGGCCTGAAACACTTCCCGATAAAGCCCGGCTCAACGGTTCTCTACCTTGGAATAGCCAGTGGAACAACGGCAAGCCATGTTAGCGATATCGTTGGATGGGAAGGAAAGATATTTGGAATAGAGTTTTCACCGAGGGTTTTAAGGGAGCTCGTACCGATAGTTGAGGAGAGGAGAAACATAATCCCAATTCTCGGCGATGCAACAAAACCTGAGGAGTATAGGGCGCTGGTCACAAAGGTCGATGTTATCTTTGAAGATGTTGCCCAGCCCACACAGGCAAAAATCCTGATAGATAACGCAAAGGCTTATCTCAAAAGTGGCGGTTATGGGATGATTTCTGTAAAAAGCAGGAGCATAGATGTAACAAAAGAGCCGGAGCAGGTCTTTAAGGAGATCGAAAAGGAGCTTGGAGAGTACTTTGAGGTTGTCGAGCGTCTTAGTTTGGAGCCCTACGAGAAGGATCATGCACTTTTTGTTGTTAGAAAACCGTGAACCCTTTATTTTTACCCTTTTGGGTGTTTGTTCTTCCTCTTGGGAGTCCTTGCACCGCTTTTGGCGGTCTTCTCTTTCGTGACCTTAAAATGATGCATGAGTATAGCGTTGGCTCCCTTGCTCTTCATGGGAGGTATGGGCTTGCATTTGGAAAACCTGTATGATCTCTAATTCTTTCTGAGGATATCACAGAACGGTGAAAAATGAGAGTTAACAATAAAAATAGAAATCAATCCCTGCCCTTCGGCAGGTGGGGAATTATCCAGCTTATAAAGCTGTCCATGCTTCTCGTCTGTATGTAGAGCGTTCCTGTACCGTAGAATTCTGCCACAAGCCCTTCTCCGCTGAAGAGCGTACTCTTTAAACCTCCGACTCTCTTAACATTGAAATCCAGACCGTCTGTGAAAGCCACCATGTGGCCGGTATCTATGACAAAGCGCTCATTGTGAAGTTCCTTCTTATATATGGCTCCAAAGCTTGAAAGGAATGCCATACCCCTTCCACGCATCTTCAGGAGGAAAAGGCCTTCCCTCCCAAAGAATGTCTTTGCTCCTCCCCATTTTGTATCTATACTTATTCCCTCGCTGCTGGCCAGAAATGCTCCGCTCTGGGCATAGAGCGTTCCTTCAATTTCCAGAGCTTCAATGTCCCCTGGGTATGCGGGTGCAAGTCCCAAGGTTCCGGCTCCTCCTTCTGCACGGAAGGTATTGATAAAGAAGCTCTCACCGCCAAGCATCGACCGTTTGAGGGCCCCAAAAACCCCTCCTTTGGCTTTTGTTTCCAGCTTTATTGTGGGGCTCATGTGGACCATGGCTCCCGCCTCTGCCTGAACAGATTCTCCTGAGGAGAGTTCAATCTCAAGCAGAGAAAAGCTTGGTCTGTGGTTTATCTGATATTTCAAAAATGTCACCTCATGAGTATTATGAGGGGCCCCTTTATATACCTCTGCATCGCCAATTGTCGAAAACATCTTTCACTTTTACCGAAAGACTTTTATAATGACCCGGTTTAGCACTAAAAGAACGTTTAAGGCTCAACTTTTGTAGGTGATGACCATGGGAAAACTGCTGAAACCCATTAAAGATGTCGGTATCGTTGGCTACGGTGCATACATTCCAATGTACAGAATTAAAAACGAGGAGATAGGAAGAGTCTGGGGTGTTTCGAGCTTTCCCATTAAGGAAAAATCTGTCCCTGGATTAGATGAGGATGCAATAACGATTGGGATTGAAGCCGCGAGAAATGCCCTCAAACGGGCACAGATTGATCCCAAGCTTATAAGGGCACTCTGGTTTGGAACTGAATCAAAGCCCTATGCTGTCAAGCCTTCGGCAACTGTCATAGCTGAAGCTATCGGTGCAACTCCTGAGCTTGATGCAGCTGATTTTGAGTTTGCATGTAAGGCCGGGACTGAAGCTTTGCAGGCGGCCATAGGCTTTGTTGCATCTGGAATGGCTGAATATGCGATGGCCATCGGTGCTGATACATCGCAGGGAAGACCTGGCGACCATCTGGAATTCACGGCGGCGGCAGGTGGAGCGGCCTACATCGTTGGTGAGAAGAGCAGCGAAACCTTGGCTTATTTTGAAGGAAGCTACTCCTATGTTACAGATACTCCTGACTTCTGGAGGAGACAGCACGAGCACTATCCAAGGCATGGAAACAGATTTACAGGTGAACCAGCTTACTTCCATCAGGTTATAAGCGCCGCTAAAGGGTTGATGGAAGAGCTCGGCTATTCTCCTGCTGATTTTGACTATGCTGTATTCCACCAGCCCAACGTCAAGTTCCCGCTTACGGCAGGTAGGATCCTCGGGATTCCAAAGGAAAAAATTCTTCCGGGACTGCTCAGCGGCATCATAGGGAATACATACAGCGGAGCAACTCTCGTTGGAATAAGCGCTGTTCTCGATGTGGCAAAACCGGGCGACAGAATTCTGTGGGTTTCTTTTGGCTCGGGAGCAGGAAGCGACGCCTTCAGCCTCGTTGTGCAGGATGCTATAGAGGAGAAGAGGAATCTGGCACCAAAAACTATGGACTACGTCAACAGAAAGAAGTACATTGACTATGCACTCTATGCAAAAGCCAGAAGGAAGTACATAATCTGAGGTGATGGAGATGGAGAAGCCTGTTATAATTGGTGTGGGAATGACTCCCGTAGGAGAGCATTGGAGACTTTCCCTCAGGGAGCTTGCTGTGGAGGCTATCCTGAATGCAATGGATGATGCTGGAGTAGATAAGGTTGATTCCCTTTACGTTGGAAATATGGTCTCGGGTTCATTTGTAGAGCAGGAAAATCTCGGAGCTCTGATAGCTGACTGGGCAGGTCTGGGGAACATCCCTGCTGTTAAAATCGAAGCCGCATGTGCCTCAGGAGGTGCGGCTCTTCAGGAAGGTGCCAAAGCCGTCATGAGCGGTCTTGAGGACGTTGTTGCTGTGGTTGGTGTCGAAAAAATGACCGATGCATGGCCAAGCGATGCCACAAGATACCTTGCTTATGCAGCGGATGCAGAGTATGAACACTTCCATGGAGCAAGCTTTGTGGCTTTGAATGCCCTGATAATGCGCTACTACATGCACCAATATGGTTATACTGAGGAGGATTTAGCTTTGTTTGCTGTCAATGCCCATGCCAACGGTGCAAAGAACCCATATGCCATGTTCAAGAAGAAGATAACGGTTGACACAGTGATGAGAAGTCCATACATAGCTGACCCAATAAAGCTTTTCGATGCCTCTCCTGTCTGTGACGGTGCTGCCGCTGTAATAATTACCACAAAGGCGAAGGCGGAGGAGCTTGGAGTTCCAAAGGAGAAATGGGTTGAGGTTGCTGGATTTTCAAGGGCAATCGACACGATTAACCTCGCAAACAGAGAAGACTTGCTCACCCTAAAAGCGGCAAAAGTTGCCTCTGAAAGAGCATACAAAATGGCGGGAATAACCGTTAAGGACATTGACCTATTTGAAGTTCACGATGCATTCACAGTTATGGCAGCTCTCAGTCTTGAAGCGATAGGAGTGGCTGAAAAAGGAAAAGGGGCAATGCTGGCTAAGGAAGGACAGATTGCAATCGATGCAGATTATCCGATTCAGACAATGGGAGGCCTAAAAGCCAGAGGTCATCCTGTCGGAGCAACTGGAATGTATCAGACAGTTGAAGCAGTTCTCCAGCTCAGGGGAGATGCTCCAAATCAAGTGCCGGATGCTGAGGTAGCTCTAACCCAGAACATAGGTGGAACCGGTTCAAACATAACAATCACGATTTTGAGGAGGGTTTGAAATGGGGAAGCCGATGCAGGTCGCCCGTTACTGGAGGCATTTTAAGGAAAAATATCGCCTGATTGGGGGCAAATGTGAGAATGATCATGTTTTCTTTCCAAAAAAGTCAGTCTGTCCAGTATGTGGTAGCAGGAATGTGGAGGACTTCCAGTTCAGCGGAAGGGGTAAGGTTCTCAGCTGGACTATAGTGAGAAATCCGCCGAGTGGTTTTGAATATTACAAACCCTTCCCCTTAGCTCTCATTGAGCTTGAAGAGGGACCAGTGGTTCTGGCACAGCTCACTGATGTTGAGCCCGAAGAAATTGACTTCGGAATGGAAGTTGAAATGGTAACGAGGAAAATACGGGAGTTTAGCGAAGATGGAATAATCCTCTACGCATACAAGTTCAGACCGCCCATGAAGTGAAACTCCCATCTATCTTTGCGTTTTTCTTTTGCTCCATGTTTGCGGCGAGGATATGCCACTGCTAATCAACCCGTCTCGAGTGTGGTTCACTGTGTCCTTCCTCCGTGGAAAGGTTATGGGGGGAGGCATTCATCTTCTCATTTTTTCGTACCATCCTGACCCATATTCCGCTCTGACCGACCTTCCTGAAGCCATATTTCTCATAAAAACTGATAGCTCCTTCGTTTTTTTCCCCAACCCAGAGCTCTACCTTATCGTTATAGCGTTCCAGATACTCAAGACCCTTTTCCATGAGTTTATGCCCTATTCCGTGCCCCTGATATCTCTTATCAACGACGAACTCATGAATTGCCCCAACTACTTTGCCTTCATATCGGCTGAACCAGTCGTTGTCACATACTATGAAGCCCGCTATTTCATCATCAACCTTTGCAATGAAAAAGCCGTCTCTGGCCTTGCTCCAGCACCATCTCAGGTAGCGTTTTGCATAACTCTCCCCTTCGCCCCCGTATTCTCTCATGCCCTCATAGCCTTTCATATATATCTCTATGAGTCTCTCCAGTGTCTCCTGATCAAGCTTCTCAAGTTTTTCTATCTTTACCTTTTTCTCCATCATCGTTCTGAATTTTGCAGGGATGGATTTATAAAAGCTAACCATAAATTTAAGCTCAGGAAGGAGAAGGTGGTTTTTATGGGAAAAGCAAAGCCCAAAATCTGTGAAATTTGTGGGGCAACAATACGGGGACCGGGGCATACGATAAGAATAGAAGGTGCCGAGTTGCTCGTTTGCGATAATTGCTACAGGAAATACGGCAGGAAAAAGCCGGGAACCTTCAGTGTTATGCCAACTGGAAGGGAGCCGAGGAGGAGAGTTTATTCAAGACCAAGGTCGAAACCACAGCAGAAGCCTAAAAGGGAGAGGCCTTTATACAGCGAAGAAATTGTTGAAGACTACGCGGATAGGGTCATGAGAGCTATTCAGAGGAGTGGAAAAACCTATGAAGAACTTTCCCATGAAGTTGGCCTCTCAATGAATGATCTGAGAGCAATTGCCCACGGTTATCGTGAGCCCACGATAAAGGAAGCCAAAAAGCTGGAGAGGTATTTCAAAATAGTCCTTGTTGAAAAGGCTGAGGAGATACCCCGGGAGAAGGCTACGATACCCAGAGATTATGAACCAACCCTTGGAGACATAGCAAACATCAAAATCAGGAAGCGGAAGAAGTGAAATTCGGATTAGGATAGACTTATCAAGCAAAGGGGCTAACTGTGTTTTTCTCCAGCTTTTGTTTTCTTCGGTGGATGGAAGCCCTTGAGCTTTTCAAACGTTCCCCACAATCTTAAGAGTTCTCTATGAACCTCGGTGTCAGGAGGTATCACGAGTATGTGTGCGGGAGGGTGGATATCCATCAGTCTGCCTATGGCTTTTGAAGGGGATAGGTTTATCTGGGCAACTACATGAGCCTTAAATTTCTTTCTCGGCTTCTCACCAGAGATTTTTTCAAATGCCCAATCTGATAGAGCCGGCGGAATTATTCTCGGGTCTCCTCTAATATCCATTCGCCCGTATCTCACGAGATCAGCCAAAGCCGTGCTCGCCTTCTGGAAATTGTCAGTCCTTACTAAAACTATCGTGTTTAACATGCTCTCACCTAACTAAACTTTCTGTGTCAGTTTTTAAGTATGTTGGAAGCTAAAGCTAAACTTTAAAAACCCAAGATGGTAGTTTATAAAGGGTTTTTAAACCCACCATCCGGGGGTGTAATACATGGTAGATATGAGTAAGGTAAAGCTTAGAATTGAGAATATCGTCGCATCTGTTGACCTTTTTACGTCATTAAACCTTGAGAAAGTTATTGAGATATGCCCCAATTCAAAATACAACCCCGAGGAGTTCCCGGGGATAATCTGCCGCTTTGATGAACCGAAAGTTGCCCTCTTGATATTTAGCTCGGGAAAACTTGTCGTTACAGGAGCAAAAAGCGTGGAAGACATAGAAAGGGCTGTCCAGAAGCTCATCCAGATGCTTAAGAAAATCGGGGCAAAATTCGCTAGGGCTCCCCAAATAGACATTCAGAACATGGTTTTCAGCGGTGATATAGGTATGGAGTTTAACCTTGATGCTGTTGCATTGAGTCTTCCGAACTGTGAATATGAGCCGGAGCAGTTTCCAGGCGTTATATACCGCGTTAAGGATCCAAGGGCTGTAATTCTGCTGTTCTCCTCTGGTAAAATCGTGTGTTCAGGTGCAAAGAGTGAACACGATGCATGGGAAGCGGTTAGAAAGCTTCTCAGAGAGCTTGAGAAATATGGTTTAATCGAGGAAGAGGAGGAATTCTGAAGCCTGAGGGAGCTTTATGCTCCGTATCTTTTATTCACCCGTTTTCCTGCAGCATAAAACCCCCAGTTATCATCCTGAAAGTCCAGAACGGCTTGAGATTGCCGTAAATGCCCTGAAGAAGCACGGTTTCTGGAGAAATGTGGCTGAGCCTGATATGCCTTCAGCTGATGAGCTTCTTAAAGTGCATTCGAGGGAATACGTTGAGATGATAAGGAACTCGTCAGAGGTATTTTCTCGGATTGATCCTGATACTTATGTCTCTCCGGGAACATGGAAAGCAGCGTTAAAGGCCTTTGGAGCATCTAAAGAGGCTGTGCTGTCAGCATTGGAAGAAAAGGGACTTCATCTGGCACTCGTCAGACCTCCCGGACATCATGCCGGAAGATCTGGGAGGGCATTCAACGCTCCAACACTTGGATTTTGCATCTTCAACAACATCGCAGGAGCGGCAAAGCTTGTTGAAGATCTTGAAGGAAAAGCAGTCATCATAGACTTTGATGCCCACCATGGTAACGGGACTCAGGAGATTTTCTGGAACGATCCCTATGTAATCCATATCGACCTTCATGAGAGGGATATTTATCCGTGGAGTGGCTATGAATATGAAGTGGGTGGGAAAGGAGCTGAAGGAAGCAAGATAAACATTCCAATGCCTCATTCCTCCACAGATGATGATTTTATCTATGCTTGGAACCAGGTTGTCCTTCCGATTCTGGAACAAATTAAACCAACGGTCGTTTTGGTCTCAGCAGGATTTGACGGCTTCGCTGGGGAAAACTTAACAACGCTGAAATTAAGCGGGAGATTTTTCCACTATGCAGGTTCCATTCTCTCAAAATACAGCCTCGCAGTGATTTTTGAGGGCGGGTATAGTGTTGGGCTGAGAAAGGGTCTGCCAGCTTTCATCGGAGCCTATCTTGACGGGAAGATAGAGGAGGAAAAAATTTCTCCAAGCTATGAAACTCTAAAAACAATTAGCAATGTGTGGGAAATACAAAGGGAATGGTGGAAGCTGTAGCTTACCCGGGGGTAAGTAACTTATTCGGGAGTAAATTACAGGCTTCTGACGACTTCAGCAACAATTGGATCAGGAATGGTATATCCACCTCCTGTTTTTTCAAGGTAACCGTATTTGATGAGATTTTTTAACAACGCGGAGAACTTTGCATCGTTTACATGGCCGCTTTTGAGCTCAACATAGTCTCTTATCTCACTCCATCTGTGATTTCCGAGCGCCACTGCCTTGAGGATAAAACCATAACGTCTGCTGTAGGACAAAAGCGCGGCCAACTCCTCTTTCACGAGTGCGTTGGCTTTTCTGAACAGTTCCTCAAGGGCCTCTTTCTCGGACAGTTTTCTAACACCCCGCAGATAGCCATACATGGTGAGCCAGCCAACTATACCATCAAGCCTATCAACGGTTTTTCTGATCTCTTCCCGGTTTGTTTTAATGCCAAGCTCCTCAAAGCCTTTAATAAGAAAGTCCTCGCTCTGCTTCCTTGTGAATCTCTCAAGCACAATCTCTCTGGCGTACCTTCCAAAAAGGGGCTTTTTCGGGTTATCAAGGCCGAGAAAGTTATGAAGCATACCGATCTCTGAGCCTGTGAGCACAAAGGTAATGTTTGGCAGATTATCCACAGCATATGCAATGACACCATCGTATTGAATTCCCGACAGGCGGAGATACTGTGCTTCGTCGAAGGCGAGAACAACCCTCGTTCCTTCCCTTTCTGCCCATGAGTTGATTTTCTCCAGAAGCTCATCAAACTCTGGCTTTTTCTCGAACTCCACATGAACCCCCGAGATGCGAATCCCCTTTATGGAAGCGAGTGCTCGTGTAAATCCAAGTCTGAACTTTCCACGAGGGGAAATTGACTTTAAGAGGGAACTCAGGATTCTCTTTGCTAGGATCTCCTGCGGGATTGAACCGTGCGTGAAGTACAGAGAGCGAACGTCTATTTTGGCGTGAGGCAGGCTTGACTCGGAGAGCGCCACGTTGAGTAGGGAACTCTTGCCCAGACGCCTTATCCCGAGAAGAAGAATGAGTCTCTCTCCGAGCCTTAAGGCATCGTTAAATTCATGGAGCTCCTTATCCCTATCATAGAGGTCTTCTCTCCTTGTCTTGGGTTGCAGATCAAACAGCAACTTACCCCACCGTAAGTAACTTACCCAGGGGTAAGTTATAAAGGTTTCGAAAAATAAAGAGTCAGCTGAAGCTCGCGAAACCTATCTCGTAGAGCTGGCGGAGCATGCGGAGGACTTTTTTAGCTGTGTATTTGAAGTGGAAGTTGCTCTCGTACTTCTTCCAATTCGTGAGCATTTCGATTATTGCCCTACTGTTTAGTTCTTCAATGTTCTGAGGCGACTTTATTGTCCTTTCATTGTTATTTTCCTCGAACTTTACATCGAACTCTTTTTCAATGCACATCTCCAAAACCTTCTTTAGCGGCCTCTCAAGCCTCTTTCTGT
>Ga0256914_1000870_pt1 | contig 29152 bp, 27 predicted proteins | sample HulkmetaG_FD_191571 | JGI IMG/M metagenome (GOLD analysis project Ga0256914, IMG submission 191571) | Hydrothermal chimney microbial communities from Main Endeavour vent field at the Juan de Fuca Ridge, Pacific Ocean - Hulk | ecosystem: Environmental > Aquatic > Marine > Hydrothermal vents ... | reverse complement strand
GGCTGATGTCTCTGCCTCACTGCCAGTGAGGGCATTGAAAATGGTTGTCTTGCCGCTGCCTGGCAGCCCTACTATTCCAATTTCCATCTCAAATAAAAACCTCGTTTTTTATCCACTGCACCTGGAAGTATCTCCCTGGATCTTCTTTATGGCATGGCTTAGCACATCCATTATTGCCGAAAGTCCGTCCCTGACGCCTCCAGGGCTTCCTGGAAGATTTACGATGAGCGTGTTTCCTCTGACCCCGCACACTGCCCTTGAAAGCATCGCCCTTGGAGTATTTTTAAGGCCTTCAAGCCTCATGGCTTCTGCCATGCCTGGAATTTCACGCCCAATGACCTTCAGGGTGGCTTCAGGCGTCACATCCCTGGGAGAAAGCCCTGTGCCTCCCGTAGTCACTATGAGGTCACAAGTTTCAGAATCGGCCCATTCTGCGAGGGTTTTGGCAATGGCTTCCTTTTCATCCGGTACCACAGCGCCCTGCTCCACCTGAAATTGTCCTGTATGTTTGAGGAGTTCCTCTATGACAGGGCCTGCCGTATCCGTTCTCTTACCTTCAAAGGTGCTGTCGCTGATGGTCAGGATTCTGGCCCTGAACAATTATTTTTCCTCTCCTTGCTTGGCTTCGGCAACTATCTTTTCTGCCAGATTGGGCGGCACCTCTTCGTAATGGGATGGCTCTACCGTGAACGTTCCCTGGCCCGCAGTCATGGCATTGAGGTCAAGCACATATTTTTGCACTTCCGATAATGGGACCATTGCCGTGACTGTTTGGACGCCGTCTCCAGGCTCCATTCCCATGACCTTGCCCCGGCGGCTGTTGAGATCCCCTATGATGTCTCCCACTGATTCCTCGGGCACTGTCACGGTTATCTTCACTATGGGCTCAAGAAGGGTGGGCTTTGCCTCGAGAACACCTTTTTTGAAGCACTGGATTGCTGCTATCTTGAATGCCATTTCGCTTGAGTCCACCTCATGGGACTTGCCATCGTAGAATCGGACCTTGATGTCTGTAACAGGATAGCCTGCGAGAGGGCCTGACTGCATGGCCTCCTGTATGCCTTTTTCTACCGCTGGGACAAAGTTTCTTGGGACGTTCATGCCCACCAGGGCCTCTTCGAACTCATATCCTTCGCCTCGTGGAAGCGGGGTGATGTCGAAGTGGACTTCTGCAAATTGTCCAGCACCTCCGGTCTGCTTCTTGTGGCGGTAGATGACGCCCTTTTTAGGGGCCTTTATGGTTTCCCTGTATGCGATCTTAGGGGTTGTGAGATCCACACTGACGCCAAATTTGCGCTTCATCTTTTCTATGGTGGCATCTATATGGATCTGTCCGAGGCCAGAGATGAGAAGCTCGTTGGTCTCGGAATTTCTGGAAACAGTGATGGTTGGGTCCTCTTCCCTTAGACGCGCCAGGGCGTTTGTGATCTTTTCTTCATCACCGCGGCTCTTTGGCTTTAAAGTATATGTAATGACTGGAGTTGGGAATTCCACAAAGGGAAAGACCACTGGATTTGCAGGATCACAAAGGGTATCTCCTGTTTGGGTCACCTTGAGTTTCGCAATGGCAACAATGGTCCCAGGGAGTGCTTCCTGGGCAGGTTCCTGTTCCTTCCCATTCAGGAAGAAGACCTGTCCATATTTTTCCTTTTCCTTTTTATTGGCGTTCAAGAGGAAGCCATCAGGCGCAAGGGTTCCTGAATATATGCGCATTATGGACAGCCTTCCTGCATAGGGGTCTGTAAGGGTCTTGAAGACCAGGCCCGACAGAGGCGCATCGGCTGCTGGTTCCCTTTCCACCTCATCCCCTGTTTCAGGGTTGGTGCCAGTGGCAGGTTCCTTCTCGGCTGGGGAGGGCAGAAACTGGACTATGTGGTCAAGGACTGTCGAGGCGCCAATATTTTTTAGTGCTGAACCGCATACCACAGGAATAAAGCCCCCGTCGATTATTCCCTGTCTCAGGCCAGAAATGATCTCTTCTGGGGACAGCTCTTCCCCCTCCAGAAATTTTTCAAGAAGCTCCTCATCGGATTCGGCAGCATATTCTATCAGATTGCTCCTTTGTTCCTCCACTTCGTCAGCCATGGATTCCGGAATGTCAACAGCCGTCTTCTTTCCATCTTCCGAGAATTCGAATGCCTTCATCTGGATGAGGTCAACGATACCTTTGAAATCTTCCTGGCTACCTATGGGCAGTGTGACTGGCACAAGCCTGAGATGAAGGGCGTCTCTTAGCGCATCCAGGGCCTTGTTGAAGTCAGCCCTTTCCCTGTCCATCTTGTTGAGGAACATTATGGTTGGGGCTGAAGTTTCAGCTACCATGGCCCATATCTTTCTTGTCTGGGGTTTTACCGGGTCTACAGCATCTGCCACAAAGAGGCAGTTGTCGGCTACCCGAAGCGCCATCATGGTTTCATGGAGGAAGTTGTCTTCACCTGGGGTATCCATAAGGAAGAGCGAGCACTTTTTCCACTTCAGTGTATGAAATGCGGCACTTATACTGATTTTTCTCTTAACCTCTTCAGGTTCGAAATCCAGTACGGACGTCCCGTCATCGACTCTGCCCAGCTTTTTGGTAGCCTTGGCAGTGAAAAGCATTGCTTCAGCAAGAGATGTCTTTCCGCTTCCGCTCTGGGATATGATTGCAAAATTTCGGATTTTGGTGATTTCCATGTCCTTTTTCTCCCTTTCCCTGGATAGTCTCAAGGCAAAAATCAAACAGAGCCTATTCAAGTCAACATAATTAATTGTAATAGAAAGAGTCAAGTATATGATGCCCTCGATGGGATCTTAGGACGAGAACGTCCTGTGCTGCGAGCCAAAAATGGTAATGGCTGGTATTCATTCGTGTGCCTCTCTGATGGATAATCAACGATAGTGAAAAGGTGTGGCCCAGGGAATAGTTGACATAAAGGGCAATTTTAAGTAATTTGAAAAGGTTTAACCGAAATGACTTTTTGCATTTGATCCTTTATCCAAGACAAGCAGGTATCCGATAATCTATGTTTGACAATCTCAATGAACGGCTCAACAAGGTCTTCAAAAAGCTAAAGGGGCGCGGCCGTCTTTCTGAAGAGGATATTCAGGAAGGCCTTAGAGAGGTACGCCTTGCCCTGCTGGAAGCCGATGTCAATTACAAAGTGGTCAAGGACTTCATCAAGAAGGTTAAAGAACGGGCGGTTGGCCAAGAGGTTATGGAGAGCCTGACTCCAGGCCAGCAGGTGGTGAAGATCGTTCATGAAGAGCTGGTTGGATTGCTTGGAAGTGACAATGAGGGGCTGAACCTTGCTGGCAGACAGCCTGCCGTTATCCTTCTGGTTGGTCTACAGGGTAGTGGTAAGACCACCACGGCTGCCAAGATCGCCCGGTGGCTGAGGAAAAAGGGCAGAAAGCCCTATCTTGTTTCAACAGACGTTTACAGGCCAGCAGCCATAGACCAGTTAAAAACCCTTGGAAAACAGCTAGATATTCCGGTCTTCCCAACCGACAAAGACGTTCCGCCACCGGAAATTGCAAGGCAAGGTGTGGCGAAGGCAGGTATGGAAGGCCTCGATACAGTAATTATAGATACAGCTGGGCGGCTTCATGTGGATGAAACCCTCATGGAGGAGCTTGAAGACATAAAAGGGTTGGTGGAGCCCCAGGAGATCCTTCTAGTCGCTGATGCCATGACAGGGCAGGATGCAGTGAACATAGCGAAGAGTTTTGACAAGGATCTTTCCATCACAGGGGTTGTGCTAACCAAGATGGAAGGCGATGCCAGGGGCGGTGCTGCCCTGTCCATCCAGGCCGTGACTGGCAAGCCCATAAAATTCGTTGGCGTTGGGGAGAAACTGAATGCCCTTGAGGCCTTTCATCCCAAAAGGATAGCCGACAGGATTCTCGGCATGGGTGATATGCTCACCCTCATCGAGAAGGCCCAGGATACCTTTGACAAGGACAAGGCCCTAGAGCTTCAGCAAAAGCTGAAAAAGAACACCTTTACCCTGGAGGATTTCAGGGATCAGCTGAGACAGGTGCGCAAACTGGGGAGCCTGGAACAGATAATTTCCATGATACCAGGCATGAACAAGATGAAGCAGTTCAAGAAGGGCATGATGCCCGATGACCGGGAGTTGATAAAGATAGAAGCCATTATCAATTCCATGACCCCACAGGAGCGCAAGAAATACACGATTATAAATGCCAGCAGGCGTCGTCGTATAGCCAAGGGTAGCGGTACCACTGTCCAAGATGTCAATCAGCTTCTCAAGAATTATGCCGAGATGAACAAGATGCTCAAGAAGCTCGGCAAGTCGAATTTTAAAAAATTACCAAGGGGGCTATTGCCTTTTTGATCTAAACGGGTAACACTAAATCAAGAAAAAATAAAAAATAACCCTGTTCGACAATAGGAACCGGGCATAAATTTTGACGGAGGAATAGATGGCAATAAGATTACGTTTGACAAGAGGCGGCAGAAAGAAAAGGCCATTTTATAGGATTGTTGCCGCAAATTCAGAGGCAAGAAGGGATGGCAGGTTCCTGGAAATTCTTGGCACCTATGATCCCCTCAAGGATCCAGCCGAGATAAAGCTCGATGCAAAAAGGGTAAAGAAGTGGCTGGACAGGGGAGCAAAGCCCACGGATACTGTCAGATCTCTTATTGCAAAGGCAGGTTGTTAGTAGGGCTATAATTTCCAGTGATCCATCTGCCTGGGTACCCAAAAGAGCGCTGTAAAGGTGGAGGTAAGAGATGAAGGAACTGGTAGAACATATCGCTAAAGCGCTGGTAGATTTCCCCGATCAGGTTGAGGTAAACGAGGTCGAGGGGCAGCAGACCTCGGTCATAGAGCTCAAGGTTGCCAAGGAGGATCTTGGAAAGATCATTGGAAAACAGGGCAGAACAGCCCGAGCCATGAGGACCATTTTGAGTGCAGCATCAACCAAGTTGAGAAAGCGCTCAGTTCTGGAAATCCTGGAGTAATCGAACTTCTTTTAAAATTTTCTGGCAGTTTTTAAAGCCTGTTTCCTTAGCCTGTAGGGTAAGTGGCAGGCTTTTTGTTTCTCATCCCAACCAGGAAGACTATTGCGGATCTATTGCGCAAGCCGCCTGGAATAAAGGGCTCAGGGGCTTTTACATCATCAACGCTGGTCTCATTTGTTCCAGGCGTGATTGAGATACAGTTTTTGGTTTCCCTTGTATGGAACAACTTATAAAGGTGGGCAAGATATTGGGGCCCAAAGGATTGAAGGGCCAGGTGCTCGTAAGGGCCTATTCCCAGTTGGAGAGCATCCTCGTTCCTGGCTCTTTTTTCCTAAAGGGTCCATCCCGCTACGAGGAATTTTTCATATCAAGCTGCAGGAAAAAGGGTAAAAAAGAGGCTATTTGTACCCTAAAGTGGGTGGATAGCAGGCAGAAGGCTGAAAGAATCGCCAAGAAAGAGATCTTTCAGATGGTTTCACGTCTGCCAGAAGGGGATGATGAATTCTACTGGTTCCAGCTCAAGGGATTGAAGGTCACTACCAGCCAAGGACAGTATCTCGGAAGGGTTTATTCCATAATAGAAACTGGCGCCGGCGACGTGTTGGTGGTGAGGAACGAAGAAAGAGAGATCCTAGTACCCATGGTTGAGGATGTAGTCACCAGGATAGACATCGCCAAAGGAGAGTGCGAGGTTGAGCTTCCACCTGGTCTTCAGGAGGCAACCTGTAGCCCTTTGCCTTCTGGCGATTCTTCCAAGAAATGACCAACAGGCCCCATGACATTCGATATAATAACGATATTTCCAGAATATTTTTCCTCTCCCCTGAAAGAAGGCGTTGTGGGAAAGGCCATTGCCAAAGGGATCATCAGTGTGCGGCCAATCAATTTGAGGGATTTCACCAAAGACAGGCACAAGACCACAGACGACAGGCCATACGGTGGTGGCGCAGGCATGGTAATGACGCCTGAGCCTCTGGCAAGGGCCATCTCGCACTTGAAAGCGCGCGACAAAGTGGACAGGGTTATCCTGTTGAGTCCCAGGGGCAAGGTCTTTTCCCATGATATGGCAAGGCAACTTTCCCAGCTCAACCACGTCATCCTGATATGCGGGCGCTACGAAGGAATTGATGAACGCATTGTGGAAAAGATGGTGGATCAGGAGCTTTCCATCGGTGACTACGTGCTTTCTGGCGGTGAGCCAGCAGCCCTGGTGGTGGTGGACTCGGTAAGCCGCTTGGTTCCTGGTGTCCTTGGATGTGGAGAGTCTGCCTCCTCGGATTCCTTTGCAGACGGCCTCTTGGAGTATCCCCACTATACCAGGCCCAGGGATTTCATGGGCCTTTCCGTGCCTGAAGTCCTGCTCTCCGGGGATCATAAAAGGATTGCCGAGTGGCGGAGACAACAGTCCCTGAGGCTTACCTTGGAAAGGAGGCCAGATCTGCTTGCCAAGGCGGAGTTGGACGATGGAGACAGAAGATATCTTGACTGCCTCTTGAAACAACAGGCCAATGGAGAAAATAAAGGATCTTGAACCGTGGATATCTTCATAGGTCTTGTGCATTTCCCTGTGGTCAACAGGCGTGGCGAAAAGATTTGCTCAGCCATAACCAACCTGGATATTCATGATATCGCCCGGACCGCCACCACCTACGGCGCTAAAGGCTTTTTTATAATCACACCGGTTGAGGAACAGCAGGAGCTTGCCAAGAGGGTCAGCTCTCATTGGATAGAGGGCATTGGAGGCCAGTTCAATCCAGACCGTAAAAGGGCCTTTGACATAGTGCAGATTGTTCCGGATCTGGCGACAGCCGAAAATAGTGTGAGAAGGATCTCAGGCAGGACGCCAGTGCGTCTTGCCACTTCTGCCAGGGATATCCCTGGCTGCATTTCATGGGAAATTTTTGAAAAAAGAGTGTACAAAAACGAGTTTGAATGTATATTATTGCTCTTTGGTACGGCATCTGGACTCCATCAGGAGTGCCTTGACTACTGCGATGGTGTAATCTGCCCTATAACGGCAGGTACTGGTTACAATCATCTTTCTGTCAGGAGTGCCGTTGCAATAATTTTGGACAGGATATCACAGTTCAGGAGGCAATGAGATGGATGTGATAAGAAGATTGGCCTATGAGGAGATGAGGACTGATATTCCTCCCTTCAGGCCTGGAGATACAGTCAAGGTTCATGTGAAGATAAGGGAATCAGCTGAAAAGGAAAGGATTCAGGTCTTTGAAGGCGTGGTGATCAGCCGTAAGGGCAGTGGTATTTCAGAGACATTCACTGTCAGAAAGATATCCTATGGTGTAGGAGTAGAGCGCATCTTTCCGGTGAATTCACCCAGAATCGAAAAGATAGAGATAGTCCAGACAGGCAGGCACAATAGGTCCAAGCTTTACTATCTGAGAGGCCTCAGGGGCAAGGCAATGAGGCACAAGATTCGCAACAAGAGGGCCCTCTACTAAAATGGCATCTTGCTGGCAGGGTATCCGATCTGCTGGGGCGTCTGGCGCTCAAGGTACTACGAGGGTACGCCTTCATGCCGTTTGCCTTGCATCTGCACACCCTGCCGGCAGAGGCAAAAGTGGTTAGACAAAAACAGCTCATGCACCGGAAACAGTAGTTATTGATGCCTTGTCTATGCTCTTTCCCACCAAAGAGGTCAAGCCAAACATGTGGCTACATGAAGGCCTCATGGCTGATCAAGGGCTTGAGCCAGTGGCAGGAGTTGATGAAGTAGGACGCGGCTGTCTGGCAGGGCCTGTGGTGGCTGCTGCGGTTATCCTGCCATACAATCTTGAATCATACGGGATAACAGATTCCAAAGCCCTTTCTCCTCATGAGCGCGACAGGCTTGACAATTTCATAAGGGAGAAGGCGTTATCCATTTCAGTTGCCCAGGTGGATGCACCAGAGATAGATTCCATCAATATTCTCCAGGCAAGCCTTAAGGCCATGAAGCTTGCCGTTGAAGGCCTGGAGGTCAGGCCCCGCTCCATCTTGGTTGACGGCAACCAGCCAATACCCCACACTATTCCCCAAAAGACGCTCATTCATGGCGATTCCATCTCCTGTTCCATTGCCGCTGCTTCCATTGTGGCAAAGGTCTACAGGGACAGGCTCATGGAAAGGCTTTCAGAGGAATTTCCCCTATACAATTTCAAGCAACACAAGGGTTATGCCACCAAGGAGCATAGGCGCGCCCTCGAGCTTCATGGCCCTTGTCCTATTCATAGGAAATCCTTTAAAGGGGTTTTGTAAGCTCTCATGGACAAGTCCAGCCATGCCAGCAGCAAGGAGCTAGGCTCTATAGCTGAGGAGCTGGCGCAGGATTATTTTCTCACCAGGGGTTACAAGATATTGGAAAGGAATTTCAGGTCTGGGCCAGGAGAAATAGATCTTATTTTGGAAAAGGGGGGTTATCTCATATTTGTGGAAGTAAAAGCCAGAAGGAGCCTCAAGTATGGCCTTCCCCAAGAGGCCGTGACCCTGGCAAAACAGCAAACCATAAGGAGAGTGGCCGAAGGTTACATGCAGAAGAAGAAAAAGACAGCGACCCCGGTCAGGTTCGACGTCCTGGCAATCACCTTTTCAAGTGGTAAGGATACACCTTCTATAGAACACATCCCCTTTGCCTTCTGAGTTGTAGCCAATGAAATATCATGATCTTTTGTCCCATGTGCCGCCTGAGCTGAGGCGTGGTGTCAGGTGTTTTAGTTTTAGCCGCTGGGGCGGGACAAGCCCCAAGCCATTCCATGAATTGAATGTGGCTGTTGGGGTTGGGGACATGCGAGAAAACGTCAAGGCAAATCTCAGGCTTATAAAGGAATTTTGCCAGGTTGAGGAGATTTTCTCCCCCAGACAGGTGCATGGCACCAAGTTTTTTCACGTAAGATCTGGGCCCTTTGATGGAGAAGAGACACGCTTGAACCCAAAGGCAGATGGGCTGTTTTCCGACATGACGGACATAGGGCTCATGATAAAACATGCCGACTGCCAAGCAGTGGTGCTTTTTGATCCTGTGAGAAGGGCGATTGCCAACATCCATTGTGGCTGGAAGGGCAGTGTGAGGCAGATCCTGCCCAAGGCCGTGCATGAACTTTCAACAGTGTATGGATCGGTGCCACAAGATATTTGGGCTGGCATAAGTCCGTCTCTTGGGCCATGCTGTGCCGAGTTCAAGGAGTGGAAGTCTACGTTGCCCCCTTGGATGCATCCTTTTCAGGTCAGGCCAGACCATTTCGACTTTTGGGCCATTTCAAGATACCAGCTTATGAACGCCGGGCTTTCTGATGCAAAGATATTTTGCGTTGAGGTCTGCACCAAGTGCAACCACAACTATTTTTCTTACAGGCGCGAAGGCGTTACAGGAAGGGTTGGAACCTTGGTTGCGCTTTCATCCCGGCTGCAGAGTACTTAAAGGTGTCAGGGCTAAGGAGACATTCGAGACTCCATGATTTCCAGGTTTTGGCCCCTCTTTTTAAAGCTTGCAGGCCTGGCCTTTTTGGGAAACGACAACTTGCCATTAATTCTCATAGGCTTATTCTTATGAAAAGATGCTATTTCCAAAGGAGGCGATTTGATGGCTGGCAAAAAGATAGGCTATTTGGAAGCTGTATCCATCGGCATTGGCGGAATGATAGGCGGCGGAATCTTTGCGGTCCTTGGCCTCACCGTAATGCTGGCACACGGAGCAGCGCCACTTGCATTCCTTGTGGCCGGCCTCATTGCACTTGTAACAGCCTACTCCTACGCAAAGCTCTCGGTGCGCTTTCCCAGCGAAGGTGGAACCATAGAGTTCATAGTCCAGGCCTTTGGACCAGGGGTGATTCCTGCATGGCTCAATACCCTTTTGCTAGCCAGCTACATCATAATGCTTTCCCTATATTCCTATGCCTTTGGCAGTTATGGCGCGGTGCTTTTCATGGGAGTGGAGGATCTTTTTGCAAAAAAGCTACTTACTGCACTGGTGATAGTGGTCTTTACTCTGCTAAATCTCCTGGGGGCCTACATCGTAGGCAAGGCAGAGGACTACATGGTGGCCTTCAAGGTAGTGATTCTCCTTTTCTTTTCAGTATTGGGCTTTCTGACCGTCGATTATACCAGGTTGTCGCCTAGCCATTATCCCCACTTTCTTCACGTCTTTGCAGGCGGGCTCATAATCTTTTTGGCATACGAGGGCTTCGAACTGATTGCGAATACTGCAGCAGACGTGAAAGATCCAGATGTTACCCTTCCAAGGGCCTTCTACAGTGCGGTGTTGTTCGTGATATTCATTTATATGCTGGTCGCCCTGGTAGCTGTAGGCAATCTCGATTATCAGGAAGTTGTAAAGGCCAAGGACTATGTCCTTGCAGAGGCGGCAAGGCCCTTTCTCGGCAAGGCTGGCTTTATATTGATCTCGATTGCCGCTTTGCTATCAACGGCCTCAGCCATAAATGCCACCCTTTATGGGACTGCACGCATCAGTTACATGGTGGCAAAATTTGGCGAACTACCACAGATATTTGCCAAAAGGATATGGAAAGGCGCCTATGAGGGCCTTGTCATACTCGCCATACTTACTGTCATGGCTGCACTCACCTTCAACCTTGAAAATATTTCAGTGGCTGGGAGCCTGGGATTCCTTTTGGTCTTTGGCGCCGTGAATCTTGCCAATCTCAAACTTTCCGAACACACCAAATCCAGCAAGTTCCTTTCAGGCCTTGGAGCAGTGGCCTGCCTTGTGTCTGCCGTGGTTCTTGTCGCTCATAATGTTGAAACAGCCCCTGATTCCTTGAAGTCCTCCTTGATAGTAATACTGGCCACCTTAGTCTTTGAGGTGATATACAGAATAGTCACAAAGAAGAGGCTTGCCGCATTTATAGACTGGAAACTTAGGGAAAAGGAAGAGTTTCTGGACAATTTCGAAAGGTATCTCGAGCCCATTTTAAAGGCGGTTGAAACCCATTTCAAAGGTGCAGAGGTTTACCTGCTGGATGAACTGGCGCGTGGAGAGAGAAAGTCTGCCAACAAGCTCCATATAGGAGTTACTGTTCCAGAAAAGATGTCAAGCGACGAGCAGGAACGAGGCGAACGTAACATCAGGCAAAGCGCAGGCTTGAAGCCCCATCATCCATTCAAGGTATCGTTTGTGGCCAGACAGGAAGATCATAAGCTGAGCCCCCATAACCCCAAAAGGATTTCCAAGTGACACCTGTTCGTTGACGGGAAGAAACATTTTTAGAGGCATCTGAAGATGCCTCTGCCGTCATAGCTTATTTTCCAAAAAGGCCCTTCAAAAGACCTTCCGGCGTGATTTTTTCTTCCTGGTTGCTGTTTGGCTTCTTTTCCTTACTGGTGTCTCCAAGCAATTTGCCCAGTTCCTTTTCAACCTTGTTGGTTATTTTTTGTTTGACCCTTTCCTTTACCATGGAAGTATCAATGGCAGGCCGTGGCCTGTTTATGGTGCCAGTGAGCTTGAGGCTGAGTTCTGTCTTGCCTGCCTTATTGGTCAAATATTTTGCAATAGAGCTTTTCTTTTCCAGTTTTTTCGACAGGTCTTGAGACAGGACAAGGGTGAGAGGTAGATTCAATGCCCCGTCGAGGCCAACGGTGCCCTTGGCCCTTGCAGATATTTTTCTGCCTGTCATGACAGATTTTATCCTTACCAACCCCTTTTCCACATGGATGGTGCCGTCAAGGTTTTTAAAATCCACGTTTCGTAAAGAGGGCAGGCCAATAAGATCGGCGATAACAGAAAGGACCTTTATGCCTTTGATTTCCCCGTCTTTTAATAGGTAGTTACCCTCGACATCGAGACTCTTTTGGAGATAGTCCCATTGGGACCCTGTACCAGAAAAGTCAAAGCGGCCATTGAAGATGCCCGACAGCTTTCCCGACATGGGGCTTTTCAGGGATTGCAACATCTTGGGCAGGTCTATCCCCTGAATCAGTAGGTAGCCTTTGAAGGGAATTTGCGCCTTGGTTATGTCTGCCTGGGCCTTGCTGTTTATGTATCCATCGGCAGTCTTTGCAGAGAGTTGGTCAATGAAAAAGATCCCGTTCACAAGCCTGTATTTCAGGCGCAGATCATTGAAAACGAGATCTTTGTATAGGAGTTTGGCAACCTGTATTAGCCCATGAGCCTTGAGCTTAGGCGGCAACTGGACAGGGGTGCCTTTATTTTTGCCCCCTGGGCTTGAGGCCTTTTCTTCAATGGCTCCACCCTTGGTTTCAGGGGCCACGTTCAGCAGGGCCAGAAGCTTGTTGGCGTCAAGTTCGTTGCTGTCGAGATTGACAGTCACGTCTGGCGCAGAAGCATAATCCCTCACCGCTCCAAAGATACGGGCCTGTTGCCCGTCGATGGCAAGATTGAAGTCGAGTTCCAGCCTCTTTTTGTCAAAGGCCGTGGAGCCAGATACCACGGCCTTGATTCCATTGGCACGAAGATTCAACGGCTGGATGGAAACCGTGCCTGCCTTTTTCAAAAGGTCCATGTTCCCTTTGGCAGTCAAATCACCCTTGAACCCTTTGCCCTGAAAGCTGGCTGAAATGCCCTGGAGCATTAACGTATTGCCTTTTAGCACGTAGTTGAGTTTTAGCCCTTGCACAGCGTAAGGTTCATAGAGAAGGCTTTTGACGTCAATCTTGCCCTTGAGCTTTAGTGGGGGCGCTTTGGTCTTGTCTTTACTTGTCCTGTGTTGAGCCTTTGCCCTGGTACGGACCTTTTCAGTGGGCGTTCGTACAGTTGCAGCCAAGGCCAAAAGCTTGTCGAGATCAAGTTTTTCACTCGATATATCAAGTGTGGCATCTGGTGTGGAGAGATAATTTCTTACGTCTCCATCAAACCGGATCTTCTGCCCATCCAGCAAGGTAACTATGCCAAGTTGCGCCCTTTTGTTGTCGAATTTAATAGAGCCCTTGATCTTGGATGCCACTTTCTGATATTTCAGATTGGCATCAAATTCCATACTGCCGGAAAAGATGGTGGATTTGATGTCTTTTCCCATTTTGAGAGACAAAGAACAATCAGTTCTGGTGTCTACTGAAGGAAGTTCACCCCTTTCGTCCCTGAATTTGACGTGCCCATCCCTTATGACAACGGAATCCACTGTGAGGGCCAGAGAGGCTGCAGCAGCCTTTGTCCCAGCCCCTTTTTTGGGCCTGGCCTGTTTCGTTTTGCCTGCCTGTAAGACATACAGGCTTTCGTAATTGTACTGTCCTGCCTTGTCCCTGATGACTTCAATAGACGGGTCCACGAGCCTGATCTCACTGATGACAATCTGTTTGTGAAGAAGGGGCATCAGGTGGTAACGAAGGACAAATTCTCCTGCCTTCACGAAGTCTGTCTTTTGATCCTGCTCCTTTATTGAAAAGTCCTTTACAACAATGCCCTTTAGCAAGCTGACATTTATAGCCCCGATTTCAACCTTTCTGCCCAGGCTCTTTTCCACCTCTGGTACTATCAGGGCCTTCAGTCGATCTTCGGTAAGATAGGCCCGTATGAAGATAGATAGCCCCGCTATTATGATCACCGTCAATAAAACAAAGAAGACACATATCTTGAATATCTTTTTCATGGCTCGCTCCTGAGTCTGTACCGGGATGTTCGACCCTCCAGGGTTTCATTATCAACGACCTTGTCAAAATGGTATCAAAATTTGCACGGAAAGACCAGACGTATCCTCTGGGCTGATGCGGCAGGATGAAACGAGGGGCCCTATACCTTCCAGGATACAGGCAGCCTTACCAGGTGTTTGTCCTTGTTCTTGAAGAGGAGATAGCCCTTTTTCAGTCCAAAGAGATAGAGGTCCCTGGTGATGGCCACGTCCTTTTTGCAGTACTCGACGATCTTTCTAATTTTTCCCTGTTTCCACCACTTGAGGGCAAGGAGGCCGTTGGCACTCTTTCCTGTGCCAAGGGTGGCTGAGGCCAGGCTATCTAGGGAGAGCCTGTAGCCCAGGCGGTTGTGTACATGTTCCAGGATGTCCAGGGTGGGAAGTGTCCACAGGTCTTGCCTCGTATATCCTGACAACACCTTGTAGTCGAATTTTTTGATGTTGAAACCAACTACCAGATCCATTTTGCCCATGATGTTAAAAAGGGCAGGAAGCTGCTCTTCCAGGAAAGTAGCATAGGTGCAGGTTAGAGAATCATATAGCACAGCACAGCTGACCCGCATTTTGTGGGCATTTTGCCACCCTCCCACCTCCTGGGCGGAAAGCTGGGTCTCTATGTCCATGACGCCGAATCTGACACCAGTGCCAGGGGGAAAAGTCCTTCTTCGGGCCGATGGCTTGGAGGGCCTGGCGCCTCCTGCCTGGATCTTGGAGAAGGATTTTTTGCCGTCAATACGGACAGCTGGGCCATCTATTAACTCTTTCAGCACGAACAAGGCAGCGTCCTTGTCTATGGGACGGTTTCCTGAGCCGCATTTTGGCGAGTGGACACAGGACGGGCACCCTGTCTTGCAAGGGCAACTCTTTATGGTATCAAAGGTTGTGGTCAGTAGATCCTTGGCCTCCTGGTATGCCTTTCGAGTAAGCCCTGCACCTCCTGGCACTCCATCGTATACGAATACTGCAGCAGACGAGGTCTGGTGGTGAAAGGTTGTGGAAATGCCTCCAAGGTCGTTTCTATCGCATAGGACTAAAAGCGGCATGATCCCGATGGCTGCGTGTTCAAAGGCATGGATGCCACCCATAAAGTGTAGCTGCCTGTCTTCTGTCTTCCTTTTTACTGTTTCAGGGATTGTTATCCAAAGGCCCTCTGTCTCGAATCTTTGGGGAGGAAGGTCGAGATCCACTCTGCTGATAAGCCTTTGGCCCCTGACGTGCCTGACGTCATAACCCGTTACCCTGTCGGTGATTAGTAGTCGCCCCCAGTGGACAGTGGTGCCAAAAAGCCGCGAGCTTTCGCTTGTCTTCAGGATTTGTGTCTCCTTGCTAGCCCTGACCCTGGTGAAATAGTCCACCTTTTTGGGCCTCACCAGGACCTTCTTGCCTTCTATGTCGAGTTCTTCCACCAGGAAGGTTTCACCCCTGTGCAAATAGACTGCACCTGGGTGCGCCTCCCTGAATACCCGGTATCCATCGAGGGTGCCTACAGTGGCGCCATCTTTGGAAAGGATCTGGAAGCTTTTCCCAGCACCGCGAAGGTCCACGTCCCTGTGGGGGTAGCGTCTTAAGCTCACGAAGCGGCTTCCATCGTCGGTCTGGTATAGCAGTCCTTTTTCTGTGAGATCGTATATGCATCTTTGCAGGGATGGTTCCTTGAGCAAGAAATCCCTGGTAGAGATGGGCTCTTCAGATGCCGCGCACACCAGGTGGCGTTCCATGACCTTTTGGTTGAAGATGTTTACAACAGCATCTTCAGAAGGCCGTTCTATGAGCTGTTTTGGATGGTGCATGAAATATTTGTCCAGGGCATCTTCGCCAGAGATCAGGATGACGGCAGATTCCCTGGAGCTTCTTCCCACCCTTCCACCCCTCTGCCTGAGGGACATGAGTGTTCCTGGATAGCCCACGAGGATGCATATATCGAGAAAACCAATATCTATTCCAAGTTCCAGGGCACTTGTGGATATTACAGAAAGAAGCCTTCCAGAAGAAAGTTTTGCCTCTATCATGCGTCTTTCTTCTGGCAGAAAACCAGCACGGTACGAAGAGATCTTTTCAGCGAGGTCTCCTGCCCGCTGCATGGCCCAGATGCTCACTAGCTCTGTAAGTTTTCTCGACTGGGTGTAGACGATGGTCCTAAGCCCCCTTTTGATGGCGGCGAGTAGAAGTTGCACCGCCGTCTGGGCCGCTCCTGCCCCTTCAGGGTCCACAAGGATCAGATGCCTTTTGCCCTGGGGTGCGCCACTTTTTGTAATAGGAGTAAATGCCAGGCCAGTGAGGTTGGTAGCGAGTTCTTCCGGATTTCCCACAGTTGCGGAACATAGGATGAAAGTGGGATTTGCGCCATATCTTTGGCAGATGCGTCTCAGCCTTCGAAACACCCATCCCATGCTGCTACCCATGATGCCCCTGTAGGTGTGCACTTCGTCTATGACCACATGGGACAGGTTGCGCCAGAAAGTGGCCCAGGAGCTGTGGTAGGGCAAAAGGGAAAGATGCAGCATTTCAGGATTGGTCAAGAGGCAGTTTGGCGGGCGTTTCCTTATCTTGGTGCGCTGCCATTGGCTGGTGTCACCATCGTAGATGGCGGCACTGGGCCTGATGGAAGAGGGGAGGGCATCGGTCATTTTGTTGAAGGCTATGAGTTGATCCTGAGCCAGGGCCTTCAGGGGAAAGAGGTACAGGGCCCTTGAGGCTGGCTCCTCCAGGAATCTTTCAATGAAGGGGATATTGTAGATCAGGGTCTTTCCGCTGGCCGTGGGTGTGGCCACCACGATGTTTCTTCTTGCCCTAACGTGTTCTATCGCATTTGTCTGATGGCTGTAGAGTTGAGACACGCCAAGTCTTTTCAGGGCGGTTTGGATTTCTGGCATCAAGGGCCTGGTGAGCCGTCCGGCTTCAGGCGCCTTTTCACGCTGGACATGGGTGAAAACAATCTGTCTGCCAAGATGTTTGGCCCTTTTGAATGCCTCTACATATTCGCCAGCGCCCTTGTTTTTCATGACACAACTTGCAAGGGTTGGTCTCAGGCCTTGAGGCCTTCATCAAGGTGGTTTGTCATGTTCAGGAATCTCAAGACTCCATTACCGTCAGGAAAGAATTCTATACAGTTTATGCAGGTATAGTCTTGATGAAGATTGAAGATATTTTGGAGCCTCATGCCCAAAAAGTTGGCAATTAGCACCCTGTTCACACCCCCGTGGGCGATTATGGCCACGCGTTTCCCATAGGCTCCCTCTGCGCATTGGGAAAAGACCTGGCCTGTCCGTTTCAGCACGTCTCCAAGGCTTTCTCCTTCAGGGGGCCTGTAATTTTCCAGGTCTTTCATGCGCCGGGACATTTCTCCAGGGTATTTTCTCTCTATGTCGTCCCAGCTGAGGCCAGCCCACTTGCCAAAATCCACCTCCCTCATGGCCTTGGAAAAGACCGGACCCGGCCCGCCTTCATCCTGGATGAGGCCAGCAAGGTACATGCATCTTTGAAGATCGCTTGCCATTACGAAATCCGGAGCCAGGCGGACGATATATCTTGCAGCAAGAAGGCTTTGTCTCTTGCCCAGGTCGGAAAGGGGCACGTCCATCTGCCCATAAAACACGCCCTTGGGGAAATCCACCTGTCCGTGTCGTACAAGATATATCTTCACTGAATCCATTTGCAAATACCTGCCCCAGCCATGAAAAGGATGGTTTCCACTACTTCCACATGGGCTCCCAGCATGTCGCCGGTTATGCCGCCAAATCTCTTTTTAAACCACAGTGCCGAAAGGGGGCCTGCCACAGTGGAAGCTGCGAAAAAGGCAAGCCCCTTTGTATCCATGAGGAACCAGGACGCAGAGATAGCAGTAAGGCCAGATATCACGAGGTGTCGCCTGGCTGCCTTTCCGCAAAATGCAGATCCAAGGCCTCCTCCAGGCCTAGCGTATTGAGAAGAGGCAGAAAGACAGTTAAGAGACCACCTGGAAAGACATGGGATGAGTATGAACAGTTGCCAGGCACCCCTTTCTGAAAGTGTGGCGGAAGAACCGGTCTTCAAAAGGAGCACAGAGACAAGGGCCAATACGCCAAGGGCGCCGCTGCAACTGTCCTTCATTATGATAAGTGCCTTTTGCCTTTCAGCGCCGCTTCCAATGGCGTCTGCCGTATCGGCCAGGCCATCGAGGTGAAGGCCCCTTGTGAGAAAGGCCAGAAGCACTACTACTGACGCTCCAGTCAGACCTGGGCTCCAGAAGTCCGATACAGCCCAGCTGAGCCCGGCTATCATGGCTCCAAGTATCAGGCCCACAAGGGGAAAATAGGAAAGGGATGCGGAAAGTTCTTTCTTATCCACCGACAGGTGCGGAACTACGGTGATGACAGTAAGAAATTGAAGGGCCAGAAGGAAACTCTTTATGGCTGCGCCTCCTGTATCGGTTCAATCATCCCATTCTGTTCTTATCCTCTGGATCACCTTCTGTACGAAGGGCAGTTTTTCAGGGAGGCATATGCCAAAAAGGGGCGCATCCTGCTCCACAAGATCTCCCTGCTGGAAATAGACCTTGTAAATGATGCCTGGAGGGCCTTCATAGGGGAGAAAGGTATCCCGTTTCATGAGGGACATGATTATTATCTCGTCTCCATACGCCACTGACAGCCCCTTTTCCGTCTTCTTTTCCAAAAAGGATACTGTCTCAGGGGTGAAAAAGTATCTGGCCCTTTGGGGGGCCCTGAATATATAAAGGACCTTTCTCAATATCCTGTCGATGATCTCATCCCTGTTGAGCTTGTGCTGTACAGTGAGGAGCCTTTCCCCAGCCTGAACAAAGGTGCCTTCGAGTTCTGTCCTGAGATGCGCAACCTTCCCAGAGAAGCTCGAGGTGATCCTTTTGGGGTTCTTTTCCCTTTCCAGAATGTACAATAAGGTCCCAGGCTTGTGAAGCCACTGTCCAGAAGGCCCTTTAACCTCCTGCCCTTCCTTGACCTTGAATGACACCACTCCTGTGTGCGGGGCATCTATGTGATGATCCTCATAGGGATGTGATTTGAACTGCCTCAAGAGGTCATTAAGGTTTATGTCCATGGCCTGTTGCCCTTATTTGTAGTAGAGATGGGGGCTTCCCATTGTCATCATTGCCTCAAAGAGATTTTTCCTAAAGTCCCTTCTGTCCCATATGCCCTGTATGTGGCCGCGCCTCAGGGCGTTTTTGGCACTGTGATAGTCGGGAGGCACATCTGCGCCAGTGGTTTCCCTGATTACCCGCGGGCCAGCAAAGCCTATGCGGGAAGAGCGGATGCCCACCTGATACGGAGAGCAACCCAGAAAGCTTGCCACAGGGCCTGCATAGGAATTGTTGTCGTAGACCACCATGTACAGGCCGCCGCTATCGATGTATTCCCTGACAGCAAGGGTGCAGCGAGGCATCTGAACCACGCCGAGGGTCCCTTCGTGTATCCTGATGCCGCCAGTGGTGTGTATGTATGCGAGAAAAGGTCTTCTGGTGGTCTTTGCCTTGTCGCAGGCGCGAATGAATTTTTCCCCTTCTGCCGTCCCAACTGTGCCGCTTCTGAAGTCACTATAGAGCATGGCCACCACCAGTTTTATGCCGTGTACTGCCGCATCAAAGGTGATGATGGCCGAGCGGCGTCTGGTCCTTTCAACAGCCTTTTTCAGCTTTACGTCAAAGCCTTCAAACTTCAGGGGATTGGCCGAGGCGATATGGCTGTTGAATTCGCGGACCGAGCCCTTGTCGAAGAGGTTTTCGAGATACCACTGGTATTCCAGTGGGAAATGGTGTCCACAGCTTGGGCAAACTCCACAAAACTCCCCATAGAGGTCTGGCACCCAGAGGTCGCGACAGCCATATTTTTCAGCATTTGGACAAGTGACAGTGCGGTCTTCATTGGCCAAGGGGCTTATGTAGTGCTCCCACTCTTGGACGAATATACTCTTCCTGAATGGGTCGAAAACCTCTGTGGCTGCTGGATAGTCGGGCTTTGGAAAGACAAAGTCATATGCGGCCCGCATGGGTTCGGTTACGGTCTTCAAAAAGATGGAGCCTTCGCTCGAGACCTCCTCAAGGATCTTTTGTACACTTCTCGAGTGGTGCCTCAAGAGGCCGTAACGCAGTTCATAATAGCTTTGGCGCACACTGTTTCTGGCCTTTTCGAGTTTTCTGACAATACCCCTTCTTCCCTCCTTGAAGCCCTTGCCCATCTTACGGTATTTCTCCGACCTGAACGCCAAGAGCTTGGCCTTTTCAGAGTCTGAAAGGGACCATTTTATGTGGATGTCAAACTCATCTCCAGTGCCGTTGCCTATTTCCTGGGCTTGCCGTTTAAGCGCATATGCCCTGAATGCCCTGAAGCTCTTTGTCTGTAGGACCACCTCGTCAGTGGCCCTTACCATTTCATAGCGGAGCCTTCTGAAAAAGGAGAAATCCTCTCTCCTTGCGCCAAGGGGCGGCTCTTCAATGATCCTGTCTATGGTTTTTAGGGCCAGGTTGTCCTGGGCAGTGATCCTTAGTTGGGCTGCGCAATGCTCCACCAGCTCAGGCGGCACCTTTTCTCCCTCCTTTATACGCCCTTCTATGGCAGCAGCGCCTTCTGGAGAGATAACAGAATAGTAACCCCGGGAACCCATGAGCCTGATGTCAGCAAGGCCAATGGCCTCTGCCCCACCTGACCCTCCTTCTGAAATGAAGGAGATGACAGGTACCCTGAGCCTTGACATCTGAAACAGATTCCTGGCGATTTGCTGGGCAGCTCCTGGATAGTCCTCGGTAGGATATGCGCCTGGCGTGAAGATATAGGTGTGAATGGGTATGCCCTCTGTCTCGGCCACCTTCATGTATCTCAGCGCCTTTTCGTTTCCCCAGGGCTTTGCGCTGCCGCCGTTTCTGTATTCCTCTCCCTTTCCCTTCTCATGCCCTATCACCATGACCTGATGGTAGTACAGGCGGTTTTTAACCCTGCGGGTCAGGGTTGCCCTTGCAACGAGGATAGCTGGATCGATGTTGCAATCTCCTTCTCCACCGAGCTCTGTAAAGGAGTCGTAGACGTTTTCGAGTATGTCCTGGAGGGTGAAACGCTGGACGCTCCTGGCGATGTTCACGATCTCTATGGGCGTTAGGGTCTTGGCCACCCGCTCCTCAAAAAATGTGATCCTGTCTTCAAGATCCCTGATATGGGTGAGGAGCTCCTTCCCTGTGAATTCGAAGATGTTGTTGCGGATTTCCTGAACCTTTGCCAGAAGCTGGTCCAGGCGGCCCCATTCGAGGCTTCCCTTGATGTCTCCAAGATATGTTATGCGGTCTTGAAGGCCTGCGAGATATTTTCCGCTATCTAATATGTACTTCTGGTCCATCTATTTCGTTGGTCGATTTCCTGTCTTTTCTGTTCCGGGGCCGAGGTCAGAATTTCAATAGGTCGTCCAACCTTTCCATGAGATATTCGAGGTTGGTGACAATGGGCCCACCCCTGGAATCCTTGCCGTCTATAACGGTTTTGGAGATAAACTCCCTGGCCCTGTCTTTGGCCTGTTCTGTATCCATGCCCCAGATGATGGCAAGGGCCAGGTTCGGATCGTACTCCGTGGGTATTTCATAGGGTTCATCCTGGGGAACATGGCTGTATACCCTTACCCACGGTTTCTCAGGGAAGGAGAAGGTGGTTATCTTGCCACACCAAGGGGCAAACCCCCTTTTCACGTCCTCTGCAACAATCCTAAGCTCTATGCTCGTGCCTGCAAAGCTAATGTGTTTTTGGCCGTATCCAAGCTTTTCGCCAAAGGCAGACCTTATCTGCTCCCTGATGAGATTTACCGGCGCATCGTGCTTGGATATCCTTGAGATCCTGGCCGAGATCTCATTTTCCACCTGTATCCTGGTGTTCACCTCGAGAAGATAAGGGTTTCCGTCCCTTGTGACAATCCATTCCCAGGTGCCCACATTGTCATATTTCACTTCTTTGGCCAGCTGGATGGAATACTCCACAATGTGTTCCAGGACGCCAGCCGCGTCAAAGGGGTATTTTATGGTCTTTGGGTCAAAGCCCGGGGCTGCTTCCACCCTTTTTTGGCGGCCAGTGCTCTGAATAGTGCAGTTTCTCGTACTGAAATGGACTATCTCATCGTGTTGGCTGCAAAGAAGCTGTACCTCAAGATGATGATAATCCCTCATGCACTGTTCTATGAGTACGCCTTCGTCGCCGAATTGGCGCTTTGCGTAATTTTGGATCCGTCTGTAGATCTGGCGAAAGGTGTCAAGGTGGTTCACCTCTTCTATCCCCATTCCTCCTCCGCCTGCCGAGGCCTTTACCAGGATGGAGGGTTTTTCAATGCCTTGTTCCTTTTGTTGATAGAAGAGTTTTTCCGCCAGTACCTCTGCCTCTATCTCACTATACAGGGGTTCGTCAGAGCCAGGTATCACTGGGATTCCGAGTTGTTTTGCAATCCTCTTGGTGTTGATCTTGCTTCCAAGATCCCTTATGACTTCCCATCTTGGCCCAATAAAGGTTATGGGCCTGTTCCTGAGCGCTGCCCTTCTGGCAAAACGAAAGTTTTCCGAGAAGAAGCCATACCCTGGATGGATTGCGTCGGCATCAGAATGGTCTGCCACGGAAAAGATCTCATTTGGGTCTTTGTAGTTGCATATCCGGTATGCAGCCTCTGGCCCCTTCTTCTCAATGGCCTTCCGGACATGGAGTGAGGCGCTGTCCTCAGACGTATATACCACCACATAGTCCAGGTCCAGCTCATCACAGGCATTCATTATTCTTATGGCGATCTCGCCCCTGTTTGCTATAAGTATGCGCTTCTTATCCATAAAAGATTGTGAAGTGTGGTGATTTTATTAAAAAGTAGTGGCAGTTTTTTTTTGGCTCATGTATATTTGCTGTCTTGCATGCATTCACCACGCTGGCTTTAATTAAACAGGTGTGGATTTTACCTTATTATCAGAAAAACACAAACTACATTTTCCTGTCTGCCGATTCTCCTGCAGATGAGGCCGACATTTTTCAGACCCGATCCCGAACCATTTATCGGGGGAAATACACCAGCTGATCTTGGTGGCGTCTGAAAGGAGGGCAACGAGATGGAACGTGTCGAATATGGATTTGGGCAGCACCTTATGCTTGACGGCTACGGATGTGATCGCGAAAAGTTGAAGGATCTCGACGGGATTTACGACTTCTTGAGCCGATATCCCGATGAAATTCATATGACAAAGATAATGCCCCCTTATGTATTCAAGTATTCAGGCAAGGTCCCGGAGGACTGGGGAATTTCCGGTTTTGTGCTCATTGCCGAAAGCCACATTAGCATTCATACCTTTCCGGAAAAGCTTTATTTGAGCCTGGATATCTTCTCATGCAAGGCCTTTGACGCCGATCTGGCCATAAAGCATATCAAGGATATCTTTTCCATAGAGAAGATGGAGATAAAGCTCCTGAACCGCGGGCATGAATTTCCAAAGGTGATCCGCAGCGTGCAGCAATTCATTAAGGATGAGCGGGCTCAAATGACCATATAGCTGCATGGGTCATGGGCATGCAATTTCTCGGCTCTCCCCATTCCGTCACCCTGGAGGAGAGCCGTTTTCTTATGATTCCAGCACCCTTTGACGCTACTGCCAGCTATGGCACTGGCGCACGGTTTGGCCCTGAAAGGATCATTGAGGCGTCCAAGCAGCTCGAGCTTTTCGACGAAGAACTTCTGATAGAGCCGTGGAAGGCTGGTATCTGTACGGCCAGTAGAGTCGATCTGCCTGTAGTGGCTGAAAAGGCCGTGGACATGATAGCCTCTGCGGCAGGCAGCGCCTTCCACAGTGGCAAGATCCCGGTCCTTCTTGGCGGAGACCATTCTGTGACCATAGGGGCCATAAAGGCAGCCCACGAATGTTTTGGGCCTCTTGACATCCTGCAATTTGACGCCCATGCAGACCTCAGGGAAGAGTATCAGGGGACAAGATACAGCCATGCCTGTGTAATGCGCCGTGTTTGGGGGCTTGGCAATGTAATCCAGGTGGGCATAAGGTCTTTCTCCAAAAAGGAGTGGGAGTTTATCAAGGCCCAAGACAAGATTCCCCTTTTGGCAAAGGATGTCATTGCAGATATAGACAAGGCTACGGATGCCACCTTGAGCCGTCTGTCTGGCAGACCCCTTTATATAACTATTGATGTGGACTGCCTTGACCCTTCCATGATGCCTGCCACTGGCACACCCGAGCCTGGCGGGCTTTTGTGGCACCATCTTTTGACTGTTTTGAGTGCTGTTGTGGAAAGGAGCCAGGTGATAGGATTTGACGTGGTAGAGCTTGCGCCGGTTCCTGGCCTGCACTATCCTGAATATACTATAGCCCGTCTTGTTTACAGACTTGTTGGCCTCGTCTCCATAGCCAGAGGATTTATAAAAGAGGGCGGATAACCTTGTGAGAATCGCTTCCAAAAGATTAGGGCCTTGGCCAGCCTTCGTTGTCGTCGTTTTTCTGCTGCCAGGCCTGTTTTGCTGTACCAAGGAGGACAAGATGGCACCAGGAAAGGGTATTTCCCTGGTCATTGACAGTAGAAAGGATTGCTGAAGGGCCATTTCTGGCGTAGGTCTGCGCTTCAAAGACCCAAATACCCCGGAAGGAGACAGGATAGAGGTCTTCATAAGGCCTGAGACAGTTTCAAAGATGCATAAGCTTCTTGGCATAGTAGGGGGAAGAGTTGTCCAGGAGGATGTCCATCCAGGCTATGTCCACATGATTGTGGAGAAGCGTTGTCAAAACCCTTCTCCTGTCCGTGGCAGGGCAGGGCAAGGCAACTGAATCTCCCTGTGCGCCATCATCTTTTTCAGATCTTCATCTGATCTTGGAATGGAGCAGAACAGTTTGGCCCCTTGGGCACAAGCCGCCTTTTTAAAACCCGTCAGAATTGGACAGCTCGTAGTTGCCAACAATGTCTTTCTGGCCCCCCTTGCAGGGCTAACCGATTATCCCTTCAGGGCAGTGGCAAGGGGTTTTGGCCCTGGGCTTACTGTCACGGAGATGGTATCTGCAAGGGCCATTTGCATGGCCAACAAAAAGACCCTCAAGATGGCCCGCCCTGGCCCGGGTGAAAGGCCCCTTTCAGTGCAGCTTTTTGGCTCAGACCCAATGGTTATGAAAGAGGCCGCCATCATATGCCAGGACCTTGGGGCCTCGATCATAGACGTGAACATGGGTTGTCCCCAAAAAAAGGTGATTAGGTCCGGTTCAGGCGCAGCCCTCATGAAGGAACCCCAACTGGCAGCCGCCATCATCCGTGAAATAGCTTCAGAGGTAGACCTGCCTGTGACAGCCAAGATCAGGCTCGGCTGGGATAAGGATTCAGTCAATGCCCCTGAATTTTCAAAAATGTTGCAAGACGCCGGTGCGAGCCTCATTGCAGTTCATGCCAGGACAAGGAGCCAGATGTTTGGAGGCAAGGCAGACTGGAAGGCAATCAGGGCAGTAGCAGAAGCGGTGGATATTCCTGTAATAGCCAATGGTGATATAAAAACAGTGGAAGATGCTGCCAGATGCCTTGAGGAATCCCGTGCACACGGGGTCATGATTGGAAGAGCAGCCCTTGGAAGGCCCTGGTTTCTCAGACAGGTCGCAGACCATCTATCAGGCTCAACGCATGTTTCGACACCAACCCTTTCAGAGATTTCCCAGGTTGTGGATCTGCACCTTAGGCTCATTGAAGATCATTACCCTGAGCCAGCCAGCACCATTGCCGCAAGGATACATCTTGCCTGGTACACCAAGGGGCTTAGGTATTCGGCAGCTTTCAGGGACAGGATCTTCAAGACGAAGGGAGTGAAAGACCTGAAAAGCCTTAAGGACGAATTCTTTGAGGAGTTGGCCAAGGATAGGGGCGTGGAGTAAACCGAAGCCGGCTGATATAAGCCAACCATGACAGTTTTTCGAGGCGGTCTATGGAGAAGAAGAACAAATGGGTCTTATGAGGCCTTCTTCTTGAGTTTTAAGGCCATAATCCCCAGGAGCCCTGAGCCAAATAGCACAATAGTGCCTGGAATGGGAACAGGAGAAACAGGTGCTGTCTCTATATGAAGGTGTATCTCACCCAAGGGGACATGGTATCTTGGGGCTTCAATCCTGAAGTGCGCTGTCCCATCTTCTAACACTGTAAAATCACTGAAAGTGTAGGACCAGGAGGTGGATTTCTGGCAGGGAGAAGCTGGAGAAAAGTCGTCTGTATCAGCCACTTGGATATCGTCAATAAAAAAAAGGTTGTGTTCGCTGGTGGGAATGGCGGAATTGTGCCAAGTGCCGTATATCTCGGCCGATTCGATTCTTTCGCCATTCAATTCGAAGTCGAACGTGCCAATCAGGGACGGATCCTCACATTTGCCAGGGCACAGGAAGGGAGACGAATAATCATACAGTGTTATATCTACGGTGCCGGCATTGGCATTGTTAAGTACGCTAAGGCCTATGATTGCCATACTAAAGATCATCAATAATCGCTTCATTGTCTTCTCCGTGTCGGACCTTGATTATCTCGGCAACTGGCAGGGACCAAACAGCTCGATTCAAAATAGGGTTGGCATAGAGTTCCAACGGTACTTAGGTTGCACATGATACGGAACTTGCTAATTAAAAAGCAATCTATTTGTAATTCTACGATACTATTAATCCGATTCCATTAAGGCTGCAATCAAATTTTTTCAAATAAAAAGTTCCGTATGGTTGGATTTATTGCCACAAGGACGGTCTTTTTCCGAAATCCTCTGGAATAAAGAGGTGTAAGACGCTTTTATCCCACTATTGGGGAGTCTGGTTCAGGCGCGCGTCTTCTTGGAGGAAGCCTTTTTGGCTGCTAAGGCAGCAAGAGCCAATAACCCTGAACCAAAGATTATTATAGAAGCAGGTATAGGAACAGGGGCTGTTTCTATAAGGAGAGTGGTTTCGTCTAATCTGACGTGATACTCAGAGGTTTGAACTGTAAAAAGATCTGCGGAACCATCTTCTAATACAGTGAAATCTGTAAACGTATATGCCCATGGTACATAGTAATCCCAATAGGGGTCAGGGGTATAATCATGCGTATTGGCAATTAACAGGTCGTCCAAAAAGAGTTTATTATGGGCGGTGTTGGGATACTCAGTGTTTCCCCATGTGCCATATATTTTGGCTGCAACGATCTTCTCGCCATTCAAATCAAAATCGAAATGTCCAACCAAATATTTATCATTGTACGTGCCTGGATCATGATATGGAGACGAATATTCAGGTAATTTAAGCTCTATCAAGCCAGCATCAGCGTTACTTAACGTGCCAGAAAAAGAGATTATCACAGCCACTATGACAAAAAGTCTCTTCATAGCCTTATAGCCCTTTGTTTTTTTAATTAAATCATAGTACTCTAAAAATTTCAAATATAAATTTTTTTAATAGTGATTCCGGCATTTTATTCTTTTAAGGGTATCTCTTACTTGCATTTTTTAGAGATACCCTGTTTTTGCGCTAATATTTTTTTAATAGCTTATTTTTTTCTGATATCGGCTCCTTATTGCTACCAGGCCAAGCAGGCTAGAACCTAACAGCCAAACTGTCCCTGGTATCGGCACTGGTGCAGCATTCATGGTTATCCCTGGTGCTTCACTAATCCGGCCTGCCCATGTGCCATCTTCATAATACATCTTGAAATTCCAAGCGAATTGGTCGCTGCCACAATTAGAACCTATATAGGCGAGCTTATATGGGGTGCCGGTCTCAAGATCAAAATTGGAAGAAGTCACTGGACCTGTCCAGTAAGTGCCTCCAAGTACCAAGGAGTCATCAATAAAGATTGAAACCCCATCATCTCCGCTTGCTCGGAAATAGACTGTTCTGTCTTCCGACGGGATGATGTAGGTTTGAAAAATATGGACCGTCGGTGCGTCGTCGTCCGAATAAAAACTACTTCCCCAACTGTCTGTGTCATATTTGCGCCAAGGGCCATTGTCACTGGAGACATAGCCTTGGAATTCAGCATCTGAATATGGATCCCCTTCCTCTACATATTGGCCCATTGAAATGTAGTTTACATTTTCATCATAATAGTAAGCCCAAAGCCCCTCTGTGGTCTGCGGGTTCAATACAGGTGTCTCTGTCTTGATAGTGGTGGCTGATGTGGCACCTGGAAAAAGAATAAAAAAGGCAGTTACAAATGAAAGAAATCGACTCTTCATTTTTTTTCTTCCTTTTTTGTAATTTTTTAATTATTAAGAGAACTTACCCTTTTCTTAGCTTACGCATGGTTATAAGGGTGCAAACTCCAGAACCTAATAGCCAAACTGCACCTGGTATTGGCACGGACGAGCCCTGTAGCTCGAAGGCTAGATCATAGTTGCCCTGATAAAAGGGGGGCTCGTTGATTGGGTGGTGATTGTAATGAAGGCTGTTGTACTCGGCTGGATTGCGATTGTGGGTGTTGGAGTGCGCCCAGCCCCACCAATAATTTCCGTTGGGGTCGTTAGTGAAATCCCCTTGGACGCTCACCCAGTATGGCCTATTTTCACTGGCAAGAAAGGGGCTTGGAAGTTCAACATAATAGTGACAATAGTCTCCTTCCTGACTCTGATGAGCGCTTCCTGGGATGAATACTTCATAGAGCATGGTTCCAGCCATACTTTTTCCTAGGTCTGCATTGTAATAATTTGAATAAAACCGAATAAAGAATCCATCAGCTTCAGGCATGTCGGTAATGTTTCCTACGCTCCACCAGTCTACCCTTTCAATGGAAGTGGCAGAATCGAATCTAAAGTCATCTGCTGGCCAAGCGTGAAAGTTGGCACTGGAAAGAAAGCCTCCCCATCCCGACGGTGGCTGCAACCATGTGGCAGATAAGGCTTTGGAACCCAAAGATCCTATAAAAAAAACACAACATAAGATAATGAAGCGATTTTTCATCATTTTGAGCCCTCCTTTGTCTTTTCTATACCGTCTTACTGGATTGAAAATTTCCTATCTGGAAATACTCTGATCCAGGAAGTCCCGGCTCATGGTTGCGCTAATGGCTTTCGATTTTTAGCCAGAAGCTTCATGGGATCGTATTGGTGTTAGTTCACTGTCGCTATTGGTCTATAGCCTTGATAGCGCCAGTTATCTGTCGTCGAAAAGATTAGAGAACTTCAGGCCTTCATTGGACGAACAGTACCCTGTATCGTGGGACGTCAACGAAGAAGGGTCTTTGAAGGGCTAATTTTTAGCAATTTTATTTATTATACAAAATATTGTTAAAAATAGAAACAAAATATTGTGAAATCACGGGGAAGTCTGCTTTCTGTCCCGTGGTGTGAAAACATCTCAGGAAATCCATTCGGAACAAATTCGCTCCCAACCTGCTGTTAGCAAGGAAGGCTTAAAAAGGGCCTTCCTTGCCCCTTGTCCTAAAGGCGCTGAAAGACCCCGTTCCAAAGTCCGGTCAGTCTGTAACTGGGTGCTCCAGGAATCCATTTCATGAGGATCAATGAAGTTTTCACCCCGTTCCAAAGTCCGGTCAGTCTGCAACCTAAAGGGAGATGAAAACGGCACAGTTTTGAATGGTTTTCACCCCGTTCCAAAGTCCGGTCAGTCTGCAACACAACAAGCTTGGGCGAATAC
>Ga0256914_1000869_pt1 | contig 29171 bp, 22 predicted proteins | sample HulkmetaG_FD_191571 | JGI IMG/M metagenome (GOLD analysis project Ga0256914, IMG submission 191571) | Hydrothermal chimney microbial communities from Main Endeavour vent field at the Juan de Fuca Ridge, Pacific Ocean - Hulk | ecosystem: Environmental > Aquatic > Marine > Hydrothermal vents ... | reverse complement strand
TATATCTTACTTCCAAACTGAAATTGGTCACAGGTGCTGCAGATTTGCACGATCTCTCCCGGCCGCTAAAGCCCACTATGCGGCCGGGAGAGATCGTGTGAAGATGCGGTGCCTGTGATCAATTACAAAGGCTCTGCCAGGGGCACAGCCGACCGGCGCGGCGATCAGGGCGTGGCGGTGACCGGTTCCTTTTGTGTGCCGGCTGCCGCCTGGTCCTCTTCATTGCACTGGTTGGCGGCGATCTTCAGCCCCTTGAGAATGAGGAGAGCGGTTCGGAGCTGATTGTCCTCCCTGAGACGCTTCTCCACCTTTTTCCTCTCCTGCTCGGCAATGGAATCCTGTGTTTTGGCAGTGTCTGCGGGGGCTGTCTCGTTCTCAAAGTGATGGGGAAGGTCCTTTTCCCGCAGGGCCCGGTGGTTCCTGGTTTTTTTCTCTACCTCCTTGGGCCGGATGAAGGGAACCACGATGTCCGGGGTAATACCGGTGGCCTGGATGGAGTCACCGCTGGGAGTATAGTACCTGGCCGTGGTCAGGCGCAGGCCGGCTCCGTCAGGCATGGGAATGATGGTCTGCACCGATCCCTTGCCAAAGGATACCGTTCCCAGGACAATGGCCCGGTGGTGGTCCTGGAGGGCGCCGGCAACGATCTCCGAGGCGCTGGCCGAGCCTTCGTTGATCATGACGATCATGGGATACCTCCGATGTTTCGGACCCCGATGGGCCTTGAAGACGATGTCCTGCTCCTGTTTCCGCCCCCTGGTGGAGACGATGATGCCTTCGTCGATGAAGATGTCGGCTATCTTGACGGCCTGGTCCAGCAGGCCGCCGGGATTGCTGCGCAGGTCCAGGATCAGGCCGTCGATGGGATGCGTGCGGCGGGCCTTGTTGAGTTCCTTCCTGAAGTCGTGCAGGGTGTTGGCCTGGAAGTTGGAGATCCGGATGTAAAGCAGGCCCGGCTCCAGGACCATGGCCTTGACGGAATGGAGTGGAATGACATCCCGCACCAGGACAAAGTCGCGTACATCCTGCCAGCCGGGACGGCGGACGGTGATGGTGACCTTGGTACCCTTCTTGCCCCGCAGTTTCTTGACCAGGCTCATCAGGGGCTTGTTTTTGGTCAATTCACCGTTGATGCGGATGATCTGGTCGCCGGCCTGCAGCCCCTGCTCGAAGGCCGGTGTCCCCTCGATGGGGGAGACTATGGTCAGGACGCCGTCCCGGATGGTGATCTCGATACCGATTCCGCTGAAACTGCCCCTGGTGTCCTCCTGCAGTTCCTTGAAATCCTCGGGCTGGAGATAGGAAGAGTGGGGATCCAGCGAGGTGAGCATCCCGTTGATGGCCCCGGTGATGACTTCAGCCGGATCGATCTCGTCCACATAGTGTTGCTGCAGCAGGGTCAGCACGTGGGAAAAGATTTCCAGCTGCCTGTAGGTTTCCTGCTGAATGTCCTCCTGCTCGGCCTGCACGGTCAGAGGCAGGAAGAGGAGCAGGAAAAGGAGGATCGCTTGTTTCATCGGGTTTGTTCCATGGCCGGGCGGCACACCTGGAGAAGCTCTTCTGTCCCTGGATGGTGTCATTGACCTGCAGGGAAGAGCCGCCGCTCCGGAGTTATCGGATGAATCTCCATGTTTACAGGGGGCGTTGCATACGTTTCTTTTGCCGGAAGCCGGCACGGCGTCCATTTTCCCCCTGGATTATTGCCCATCAGACTGCGGTATGATCTTTCATTTGGTTTGATCTCGGACAAAAAGCCGCGTTGTTCAAGGCCCTCAACCGGTCTTTCTGCAGTTTGTCATTTCACTGAATTTTTCCCTTCTTGTCAACAGAACTCCGCAATGATGCCGAACTTTTCCCGAAAAGACCGGGCCTGAGCCATTGGAGCGGATCCTGGGGGACGGCATCGTGCCGGATCTCGAAATAGAGTCCCTGTCCGAACAGGGAGGCGATGGAGCCTGTCATGCCGATGATTTCGCCGGCCGCCACAGGATCACCGCGCTTCTTGTCTATCCGTTCCAGCCTGGCAGTGATGGTATAGTAGTGGTCGCCGTGGTCGATGATGACCATGTTGCCGTAGCCCAGCATGTAGTCGGCATAGAGGACCTTGCCGCCATAGACGGCGCGCACGGGAGTGCCGTCCCGGACCTGCAGGCTGATTCCCTGGCTCACTCCCTGGCCGCCGATACTGGCTGTCCACTTTTCGCCGAACCCATGGAGGAGGCTGCCGGGCGCCGGCGCTGGCAGCTTTCCCTTCGAGGCGGCAAAACCGTGGCTGGAAACTTCCGGAGCTGCCTGGCGGAGTTTCTTCTCCAGCTCCCTTTCAGCCTTTTGCATCTCCCGGACAGCCTGTTCATATAGCTGTTTTTCGGTCCTGACGCGATGGACAAGGCGGGCCTTCTCCTCCCTGGTCCGGTTGAGCTGCTTGCTGGCTTCCCGGGCATCGTCAATGAATTCGAGAAGCAGTTTCTGTTCCAGGACAATGGCTTCCTCTGCCTTGCGCACCTGTTTCAGGGTATTGCGGTAGAGGGTGGCAAGGGAGCGGTCATAGTCCAGCAACCGGCGGAAGGCCTCCTGGAAAAGGATCAGGTCCGGCAGGCTGCGCTGGGAAAAGCTCACGTTGAGAAACCCTGTTCCGCCATGCAGATAGAAGACCCGCAGCCGCTGCTGCAGGTGCCGGCGAACCTGTTCCCTGGTCTGCTCTGCCTGGAGCCGGTCTTTTCTTTTCAGTTCCAGAAGTTTTTCCTGGGCCCGGAGTCGTTCTTCGAGCTCGGCCACGGTCTGCTGCTGTTCCTGGATTTTCTTTTCCAGCTGTCCGATTTCGGCCAGCAAGCCCTGCTCCCGTTCTTGCCGCTGCCTTATCCAGGACTGGTGCTGCCTGATCGCCTCTTCCAGTCTGCCGATATTGATCCTGTAATTCCGGGACTGGTCCGCTCCCGCACCGGAGCCAGGAGCATTACCGGCCAGAGGGCCGCTCAAGGCCAGGAAGACCAGCAGGATATGGAACAACCAGGTTGGTCTCACAGCCGCAGGAATTTTCTGGTTGAGGAAAGACTGCCGGCGGCACAGAGCAGGGTGGAGATGAGGACGATCATCACCTGGACAGGGAAGGGAAAGAAGACAAAGGGAAAGAGATCCAGCATGGCAGTGCCGGCAAAACGGATTTTGATCCAGTTGAAGAGGAGATACAGGGCCGCCACGCCCAGGCTGGAGCCGATCAGCCCCTGCAGGGCACCCTCCAGGAAGAAGGGAGTCCGGATGAAGTGACCGCTTGCCCCCACCAGCCGGAGGAGTTCGAGTTCCTTGGCCCTGCTCAGGAGGGACAGGCGGATGGAATGGGCGACCATGAAGGTGGTGGTCAGCACCAGGAGGATGCCGGAGAGAACGACAACGGCCCGCATCAGCTTGACAAAGGAGTAGAACCGTTCCACCCATTCCCGGCCGTACCGCACCTTGAGTACTCCGGGGAGGGATTGCAGGTAGTCGGAAAACCGCTTGATCCGGGCCAGGGAATCCAGCGAGCGGATTGGATAGATCTCGATGGACGGCGGCAAAAAGTCCCGGGGCATGTCGTCGAGGAGATCGCTGTCCTCTCCCAGCTGTTCTTTGAAACGGGCATAGGCCTGTTCCGGGGAGACAAAGATGATCTTTTCCACCTCGTCGAACTTGAGGATCTTGCTCCGGTACTCCTCCTGCAGTTCCGGACCGGGCATCCCGTCCAGGTAGAGGATCAGGCGGAGATCGTCATCCAGTTGCCTGCCGGCATTGAGGACATTGTTGTAGACCAGGTAGAAAAAGGAAAAGATGAGGACGGACAGGGAGATGGTGAGCAGGCTGAGGAATTGGGAGCGCCAGGTATGCCGCAGGTTGCGGCCGGTCTGCCTGAGGATGGCCAGGAGTACGTTCATGGAGCGGACCTCCGGACCTGCAGCCTGCCCGAGCGGAGGCGTCCGAACCTGAGCACGGCAACCCGGTTGCCGGGTTGCCGGTAAATGGTCTGGTCATGAGTGGCGATGATCAGGGTGGCACCGGCTCGGTTGCAGCGGCGAAAGAGGTTCATGACCAGGGCGGTGGTCTCGGCATCCAGGTTGCCGGTGGGTTCGTCTGCCAGGATAAGGTCCGGTTCGTTGGCCAGGGCCCTGGCAATGGCCACCCGCTGCTGTTCCCCCCTGGACAGGGTGCCGGCCCTGGCACCGTGCTTGTCCGTCAACCGCAGTTCGGCCAGGAGCCTGCGGACCTGTTTGCGGATGAACTGGTTGCTTCGGTAGGCCACCTCCATGGAGATGGCGATGTTCTGGCTCACGGTCCGGTCGGGGAGCAGCCTGAAGTCCTGATACGCCATGCCGATGCGCCTGCGTAGCGCCTGGATGTCGCTCCGGGAGAGTTTGCCGATATCCCGGCCGGCCACCTCGACCACACCCTTGTCCGGAAATTCCATGCCGCAAAGCAGCCTGAGGAGCGTGGTCTTGCCGGCTCCGCTTCTGCCGGTGAGGAAGACGATCTCTCCCCTGGAGACGGTCAGGGAGACATCGGCCAGCGCCTGGATATCGGGGGGAAAGGTCTTGCTGACCTTTATCAGGTCGACCATGGTGTCTGGTTTCCTGGTTCCCGGCTGCATGTCAGATCTTCGTGTCCGGCTGCGATCAGGAAAAAATGCGGTCAAAAATGGCAAAGGCCTGTTGGATGACCTTGCTGTCCTCGTCGAGGGACAGGTAGGAACCGCCGCTCAACTCCAGGTTGACCAGGTCGTCACTGGCGGAAACGATTCCTCCCAGGGGCAGCCCGGACTCGGACACGGCCTGGTCGATTTTTTCCTGCAGGGCAGGGGGGACCGGATCAGGAGCACGGTTGACGATGAGCCACTGGTTCTTGACGTCCAACTGCAGGGGACCGGTGATGTCGGCAATACGCCGGGCCGTCAGAATCCCGCGGGCCGACGGGTCCGAGACAATGAGCAGGTGATCGATCCGCCGCAGATTCATTCTGCTCAGGTGTTCCATGCCGGCCTCGTTGTCGACGATGATGTAGGCATAGTTTTCCGCCAGCTTGTCCATGGTCATGGCCAGGTACTGGTTGGCTGCACAGTAGCAGCCCGGACCGTCCGGCTGGCCCATGACCAGCAGGTCATAACCGGAGTCCTCGATCAGGGCCTGGTGGATTTTCATTTCCATGAACTGGTCCCGGCTCATGCCGCTGGGGATGTCTCCCTTGATCTCCTTGCGTATTTCACCCAGGGTCATGTGCACGTCCAGGTCGAGCAGTTCGTTGAGGTTGGCGTTGGCATCGGCATCTACAGCCAGGACTGGGGTCATTTTCCGGGACAGCAGGTACTTGATGAGCAGGGCAGAGGTGGTGGTCTTGCCGGTTCCCCCCTTTCCTGCCAGGGCGATTACGTTGGTCATATTGCGTGTGTCCTCTTCAGAATCAGTGTGATGTTGGTGTGGAATGCTTCCGGTTGTTGTCCGGTCCGGCCGGATCCGGCGAAGCTGTTGCAGAAGTATGGGAAATTTTCAAATGTAGCAGAAACTAGGGGACATTCCAAGATAAACTTCAGCAGTCGCCGGCTGTCCAGGTCAGAGGGCATCCACCGCCTGAACGGGTTGCGGATTGGTGCTGGACGGCTTCGGCATTCTGCTTTATCTTGTGCCAGTGCATTGGTAATTGGTCACAGGCACCGCATCTTCATGCGCTCTCTTCTGGCCGCATAGTGGGCTATAGCGGCCGGGAAAGAGCGCGCAAATCTGCAGCACCTCTGACCAATTACAGTTTGGACGGTAGATATACCGCAGGGTTACATACCCTGTGAGCGGTTATGTGTATTGCGGCAGCCTGGCTGCCGTTTTCGGGACGCGTCCTGCACGGGATGCAGCAAGCTCTCAGCAGAGGAAGATGCATGACTCACAAGGCCGTTATCTTTGACCTCGATGGCACCCTGCTCGATTCGCTTCAGGACCTGGCCGAGGCGGCCAACAGGAGCCTGGCCGATTGCGGATTTCCCACCCATCCCCTGGAGGCGTATCGGTATTTTGTCGGTGACGGACTGCAGACACTCATCCGCCGGATCCTTCCGGAAGACGCGCGCACAGAGCGGAACATGGAACAGGTGCAGGAACGGTTCCGCCAGGATTACGGCAGGAACTGGAACGTCCGAAGCAGGCTGTACAGGGGCATCGGAGAGATGCTGGATCACCTGGCAACCAACGGGGTGGCGATGAACATCCTCTCCAACAAGCCCCACGATTTTACCGGGGCCTGTGTTCGTCACTATCTGGCCACCTGGCCGTTCGTTCAGGTGCTGGGCAACCGGCCCGGCATCGCCAGGAAGCCGGATCCGGCCGGAGCGCTGGAGATTGCGGCCAGCCTGGAGATGGAGCCGGAGGAGATCGTTTTTCTTGGTGATACGGCCACGGACATGGAAACGGCCAGCCGGGCCGGCATGTATCCGGTCGGGGCCCTGTGGGGGTTCCGGACGGCAGACGAGTTGCGGAAGAGCGGGGCCGGTCTGCTCATCGACCGGCCGGCGCAGCTTCTTGACCTGTTCTGATTCTGACCAGCGCGGAGTTACCGGCTGACGCGGGACAATGGATATTGGATTGATTTCAACCTGGATGGCCCCGCCGGTAATCGGAGCCTTTATCGGCTATCTGACCAACCGGATCGCCATCCGGATGTTGTTCAGGCCACTTCGTCCCTGGCACCTGCTTGGGATCCGGATTCCCATGACCCCGGGAGTGATCCCGGCCAAACGGCACCTGCTGGCCGCCAATATCGGCGAGATGGTGGGCAGGCATCTGCTTACCCCCATGGATATCGGTGCAGCCCTTTCCGAGGAACGGTTCCAGGAACAGCTTCAGGCCATTATCGTTCAGGGGCTGCGCGAGACGGTCGCCAGGGAACTGGGGCCGCCGATTTCCCTGGTGCCGGAACGGTTCCAGTCCCATGCCCGCATCGGTCTTCGTTCCCTCCGTCACCAGGTACAGCAGGGGGTGCGGGGGTATCTGGAAAGCGATGCCTTTGCCGAGGCGTTCGCGGCTGTCTTCCAGGCCCAGGTCGAAGAACTGGCGGGTCGTTCCCTCAACGAGGTCCTGCCGTTGGAAACCAGGCGGCAGCTCTATAGCTATCTTGATCTGCTGCTGGCGAAGCTGGCGGCCAGCCCGGGTACGGAAGAACAGCTTGCCCGAACCATCCATGGCTGGCTGCTGGACAGTGCAGCGGCGGAAAAACGGCTGGCCGATGTCGTGCCCGGTTCCTGGCAGGAACTCATCGGCGAACTGATCCATGAACAGGTGCCATCGCTCCTGGCCAGGCTGGGAGACCTGCTGGCCGAGGAGCCGGTGCGCAGGCGGTTGATTGCCGCCATCTGCCGGGCCGTCGACCACTTCATCGATGGTCTGGGTCCCTTGGGGGCCATGGCACGCGGGTTCATCGATCCTGCGGTTCTCGAGGAGAAGATCGGTGCATACCTGGACGAGAAGCAGGAGGAGCTGGCCGGGTGGATCGGGCAGAAGCCGGTTCGTGAGCGGATCGTCGCGGTGCTGGGCGAGCGCTTGGAAGAATTTTTCCAGACCAGCATGGCGGATCTCCTGGCCAGGGTGGGATCAGAACGGCTGGAGCGTCTCTGTTCGGTCGCGGCCGCACACCTCCTGGAGCCGCTCCAGGCTGAATCGGTACGGAAGAAGATGGTGGACCTGTTCGCCGGGTTTGTCGAGGAGGTGACAGCAGATGGCACCCTTCGGCTGGAAGAGGTCGCCACCCTGCTGTCAGCCGGTGAGCGATCACCGGTCATGCTGCCACTGATCCAGAGTCGTCTGCTCGAGCTGCTCCGCTCGGATAGAGTGTATGGACTGCTGGACAGGTTGGTGCGGAATCTGCTCGACGATCTCACGCTCAGGCGGCCCCTGGGCAAGCTGGAACGCGTTGTTCCGGAGCCGCTTCTGCAGGCCGGCAGCGACTATCTGCTCATGACCGCCAACCGCATTCTCTTGAAAGAAGTGCCGGATCTCGTCGACTCGCTGAATATCCGCCGGATCGTCACCGAAAAGGTCGACTCCCTGGACCTGCTCAGGCTGGAGAACCTGCTTCTGTCCATCATGGAAGAGCAGTTCAAGTACATCAATCTTTTCGGCGCCCTGCTCGGTTTTCTGATCGGCCTCCTCAACCTGCTTGTACTTCGGCTCGGATGAGCTGTGCCGTAAGTGATCACGGCCACCGCATCTTCGTACGAGTCTCCCCTGGCCCCATCACGGGGTTCTGGCGGCCAGGAGAGATATGCGGGGCCACATACCCTTCCGGCATTGCTGTTTGCTCGGTTACAAAAATGCTATGGGGTGGCCTGTACTCTGTGACCGGGTACGCTGTGCCTGTTGACCTGCTGATTACTGGTCGGTCGCCGGCTGCTGCCCGCCCCCGGTATTGCCGCCTTCTTCAGGACCGAGCCTCCTGAGCTCCACCCGCCTGTTCCGGGCCCTGCCCTCGGCCGTGGCATTGTCGGCAATGGGCTGGTTGGGACCATATCCCCTGGCCACCAGGCGCTGGCTGTCGATTCCCTTTTCGACCAGATACTGGAGCACTGCCTCGGCCCGGGCCATGGAGATCTGCATGTTCCTGGCCTCGTCACCGACATTGTCCGTATGACCGGCCACCTCGAGGCGGATGTCCGGATACTGCTTGAGGATATTGACCACCAGGTCGAGATTTTTTTTCGCTTCTGGAGTCAGGGTTGCGGTCCCAAACTGGAAATTGACTCCCGCCAGAACGATGATGGCGTCCTTTTCGCAACCCAGTTCGTCGACCTCGGCATTTGCAGACGAGTTCGGACAGAGGTCCATCCGGTCGACCAGCCCGTCGCCGTCGCTGTCCTTTTCGCAGCCGTTCTGGTCGACAATGGCACCGGCTACTGTATCGGGACACTTGTCATCAGCATCGGCCACTCCATCGCCGTCCGAATCGCTGGTTTTTTTGAGCAATGTATCCCGTTCCTGCCGCAGACGGTCCAGTTCGGCCTCCAGCTCACTGATCCTGGCCTTGAGCTGTTCTTCCTGGCTTTTCCGCTCGTCCAGGGATTTTTTCAGGGATTCCACTTCGTTTGCCACCGATTCCAGTTCCCTGGTCTTTGCCTGAAGCTGCTCCAGGTTGGCCTTGGCCTCCTGGAGGGCCTTTTCCTTGTCCTGCAGCGCGGCTTTTGCCTGTTCCAGGGCGGCAGCCTGTTCGGCAGCCTGTTCCACTTTCTGCTGCAACGCATCACGGGCAGCCTGGGCGGCCTGCAGCTCTTCCCGCGCCTTGTCCAGGGCCTGTTCCTTTTCCTTGAGCTGCCCGGACAGTTCATCGATCTGGCTCTGCAGGCCAGCCAACTGCTCTTTCTGTTGACTGGCGGCCTCTTCGGCTGCCTTGGCGGCAGCTTCCTTTTCCTGAAGGGCCGTCATCAGGCCGGTGATCTTGGCTGCGGTCACCGCAGCCTGTTCTTCCATGCTTTTCTTTTCTTCTTCCTTGCCTGCCAGCAACTGCTGCAGCTCGCCGGTTCTGCTCTCCAGCTCAGCCAGCCTGCTTTCCGCGGCCTGTCGGGCTGCCTCGGCTTCCTGGAGCTGTTTTTCCAGTGCAGCCAGCTTTTCGGCATCAGCCTCCCTGGATGCAGCGGCCTCGAGCTTGGTCTGCAGTTCACTGACCTGGGCCTGCAGGGTCTCCACCTGCTTGCGTGCCTCCTCGAGGGCCTGGCCTGCAGGCTCGAGTTCGGCCACTTTGCTTTCCAGCTCCTTCACCCTTTCTTCAGCAGCCGTCAGCTTGGTCGTTGCCTCGTCCCTGGCAGCGGTCAGCTCGCTGATCTGGGCCTGAAGCGCCTCGATCTCGCTGTTGGCGGCCTCCTGGGACTGACCATCGGACTGGGAGGCAGCCAGCGTTGCTTCCAGTTCCTTGATCTTTTCTTCGGCAGCCGTCAGCTTGGCCGTGGCCTCGTCCCTGGCAGCAGTCAACTCGCTGATCTGGGCCTGAAGCGCCTCGATTTCTTTTTCGCTTTCCTCTGCCTGTTTGTCACCGGACGTCGTTTCGGCCAGCCGGGCTTCCAACTCTCTGGTTTTCTCCTCAGCAGCCTGCAGTTTGGCTGTCAGTTCTTCCCGGCCGCTTTGCAGTTCGGCAAGGGTCGCCTCCGCCTTGGCCAGGGCATCGGTCTTCTCCTGCAGGGATGCCTTGAGCTGTTCCAGCTCCTGCGCGGCATTCTGGGCAGCCTCGATGTCCGTCTTCATGGCCGCTTCCTTTTCCTTGAGAGCGGCAAGTTCGCTGTTCAGCTGATCCACCAGGGCGGTTTTTTCCTCGATGGTGCTCTTCAGGGTGGCAGCCTCGTTTTCCAGAACAGCCAGGACCTCATCCTTGCCCTTGAGCCCTTCCTGGAGGGCAAAGTTTTCTTCCTTCAGCTTGGCCAGTTCTTCCTGGGCCGAGGCCAGAGCGGGTCGGAGTTCTGCCAGTTCCTTTTCCGCAGCCTGCAGCTTTTCCTGACTGGCGGCGAGCTGGGCTTCCAGTTCCTTGGCCGCCTTGTCGCGGACGGTGGAGGATTCCACAAAACCGGCAACCTCCTGAACCAGTCCCTGGCCTTCCTGGACCGCCTCCTGATTTTCCGTTTTCACGGCCTCGAGTGATTGCTGCAGGTCAGCAATGAGTTTTTCTTTCTCTTCCAGGCTTGACTGTTGCGCTTCCAGGTCTGCCTTGGCGGCTGCCAGGGCCTTTTCCTTGCCTGCCAGGAGTTCCTGGAGGTCTGCCATCTCCTGGTTGAGTTTTTCCATTTCCTCTTCTTTCAGCCGCAGCTGCTCTTCCAGGGTGGCCACTCGTTGTTCGGTGGGGGCAAGCAGCTTGGCCTTTTCCTGGCCATAGCGGAGCATGGCCTCGGCCTTGAGTTCTGCCTTGCGCAGGGCATTCTCCCGGAACGCCAGCTGGGTGGTGGCTTCACGCAGCCTGGCTTCCAGGCTGCCGATCTGGGCCAGCTGTGACTGGACCTGATTCTGGAGTTCGTCCAGAATATCCGTGTTCTTCTGTTCCTCGCTTTCCGCCCTGTCTTTGGCCAGCTTGTATTCCTGAAGCGCTGCCTGGAGGGCGGCGATCTTGTTCTGGGCCGCATCCAGTTCAGCCCTGTTCTGTTTCAGTTCCGTGGTCAGGCCGTTGATCTGTTCCTTGGCGGCTGCCAGGGCCTGGCTGTCTTTTTCCTGGGCTTCCTGGCCGCTGGTTCTGGCCTGCTCAAGTTCCGCTGCCAGTTTCTTTTCCTTCTCCTGGAGGGTGGCTATCGTGGTCAGGCTGGCCTGATACTGGGCCTGCAGTTCCTTGAACTTCTGGAGCAGCTTGGTATGTCGTTCTCCCAGTTTCTGCAGCTGGGCGTCCCGCCTCTTGATCTCTTCCGCGAACCGTCTTTCGAGTTCCTGGCCGGCCGGTTTCTGCTCGGGCGGAGCGGCAGCCTCCTGTGGGGGGCTCTGTTTCTCTTTCTGAGCTGTTTTCAGCTGGTTGGGCGTGCTTTTTTGCTCCGTGCCGGAACCGGGGTGGGCGGCCGGTTTGGCGGCAGCCGTTTCGGCCTTTTCAGGTGTCCCGCTATCGTGGATTTCCGCGGTCATGCCATGGTCTTCCACTGGCTGGAGTGCATACCGTTTTTTCAGATTTCCATGGTAGAGAGCCAGGAGGAAGTAAAGGAGGATGGCACCGACGATCAGGATAATTGTACGCAGTTTCAGTTGCATGACATACCCATTGCTTGTAGTTGAAAGTCAGAGAGATTTACAGCCGCATCGATATTTCTGTTCAAGGTACCTCTAGGTTACCGGTTTGAGAATGAGTGTTGCCAGGGGCGGGAGACAGACCGAAAGCGACTGCTCCATGCCATGAGAGGGTTCGGCCAGACTGGTCAGCAATCCCTCGTGCCTGACATTGCTTCCCCAGTAGATATCGAGATCGCTGTTGATCAGTTCCCGGTACTGTCCGGCACTGGGGACGCCGATCTTGTAGTCATAGCGGACCACTGGAGTAAAATTACAGATAATAACCAGAAAGTCATCAGATTTTTTTGCGTAGCGGATAAATGAAAAGACCGAGTTGTCGGAATCATTGGCATCGATCCAGGAGAAACCGCTCCAGTCGAAATCGTTTTCATACAGGGCCGGTTCGCTGCGATAGACCAGGTTCAGGTCCCGGACGAGCCGTTGCACCCCCTGGTGATTCGGGGCGTTCAGGGCCATCCATTCCAGTCCCTTGTCGTGATCCCACTCTTGCCACTGGCCGAATTCACATCCCATGAAAAGCAACTTTTTCCCTGGATAGGACCACATGAACGAGAGATAAGCGCGAAGATTGGCAAACTTCTGCCATTCATCGCCGGCCATCTTGTTTACCAGCGAGCCTTTGCCGTGCACCACTTCGTCGTGAGATATGGGCAGGACAAAGTTCTCGTGAAAGGCGTACAGCATGCCGAAGGTCATCTCGTTATGATGGAATTTTCTATAGATGGGATTCATGGACATGTAGTGGAGGGTGTCGTGCATCCAGCCCATGTTCCACTTGAGACTGAAGCCCAGGCCGCCCAGATAGGTGGGACGCGACACCATGGGCCACGAGGTGGACTCCTCGGCAATGGTCAGGATACCGGGAAAGACACCATGCACCACCTCGTTGGTCTTGCGAAGGAAATGGATGGCGTCGAGGTTTTCCCTGCCGCCGAACTTGTTGGGAATCCATTGTCCTTCTTCCCTGGAATAGTCCAGGTAGAGCATGGAGGCCACCGCATCTACCCGTAATCCGTCGATGTGATACTTGTCGAGCCAGAACAGAGCGTTGGAAATGAGAAAGGAGCGGACCTCATTGCGGCCGTAGTTGAAGATCATGGTGCCCCAGTCCCGGTGTTCGCCTTGGCGGGGATCGGCATGGGCATAGAGGTGAGTGCCGTCGAAGTAGTTGAGCCCGGCGCCATCCTTGGGAAAGTGGGCTGGAACCCAGTCGAGGATGACACCCAGGCCGTGTTGGTGGCACTGGTCGATAAAATACATGAAGTCAAAAGGAGTCCCGAACCGGCTCGTGGGGGCGAAAAAGCCGAGAACCTGGTAGCCCCAGGAGCCGTCATAGGGGTGCTCGGCGATGGGCAGCAGTTCGATATGGGTGTATCCAAGCTCCAGGACGTAGGGGATCAGGGCGTCGGCGAGCTCCCTGTAGGTCATGTACCGCTGTCCCCACTGTTTGTCGGCGACTTTTCGCCAGGAACCGAGGTGCACCTCGTAGATGGAGATGGGGCTGTCCAGGGACTGCCGGCTGGCCCGCTCTTCCATCCATTTCTGGTCAGACCAGACATACTGGTCGAGGTTGACCACCAGGGAGCCGGTTTTCGGCCGGTTTTCCATGGCGAACCCGTAGGGGTCCGACTTGTCGTAGACCTGGCCGTCCCGGGCCACAATACGGTACTTGTACAGGGTATATTCCTGCAGACCCGGAACGAACAGTGTCCAGATTCCCGACTCGCTGGCATACATGGGATGGCTGCTCTCGTCCCAGTCGTTGAAACTGCCGATCAGCCCCACCTCCCGGGCATTGGGGGCCCAGACCGCAAAGACGACCCCCTCCTTGCCGTGCATCGTGGTAAAATGGGCACCCAGTTTTTCGTAGGCCCGTTCATGGGTGCCTTCTCCTATGAGAAAGCGATCGAAATCACTGAGCCAGCCCGCATCGATGGGCTGGCCGGGGTGAGCATCTGGATTCATGAGTTGAATGACCTTGTATCCCTGGTTGTCAGGATAGTCTAGCTGTTAATAATTTCAGAATGTTTTCTGTGTGACCGGCTGGAAAGATCCGCTACCCGGCAGCGATTTTGGCCTGGACCCGTGCCCAGAGCCAGAAGCCGCATGTCTGAATGCTCCACAAGGGGCAGCCCTGGCGGGCTGTGGCGGCACAGTGAAACCACACTGGATAACTTGTAGCCCACTGGAAAAAAAAAGTCATGATTTTTTTCCGGGGCTGTTCCTTCCTCGAGGTGGAACAGCGGCCTGAACGCCGTCGTCTCGTCGCACCAGGACGCCAGGGTCTTGCCTACTCGCAGGCCAGGCGCAGGATTTCCTCGATGGTTTCCCGGGAATATTCATGCAACTTCCAGATCTTTGCCAGTGCCAGGGCATTGACAGCGATCGCCGGGATATCCTGCTGCGGAATATCCAGCTCCTGGAGGCTGATGGGGGCATTGATCCGCCCGAACCAGTTGCGGAGAATAGTGATGGTCCTGGCGGCCATCTGCTCGGTGCCGGGACGCTGGAGACCGGGCGGGGGAAAGATTCTCGCTCCCAGAGCAGCGATGCGCCGGGGATTGCTCCGGCTGAACCACCGCAGCCAGGCCGGAATGACCACGGCCAGGCCAGCCCCGTGGGGCACGTCGTAAAGGGCGCTGAGGGAGTGTTCGATCATGTGCATGGGAAAGCCCACCCGGCCCAGGCCGGCCGCGGTCAGGCCGTTGAGGGCGAGGGTTGCGGTCCACATGAGGTCAGCCCTGGCGTCGTAGTCGTCAGGATCCTCGAGGCAGCGGTTGCAGGCCTCCATGGCATTGGTGATCAACCCCTCCATCAGCCTGTCCTGGACAGGAGTCTGTGTCTCCTGGGTGGTCATGTAGAACTCCAGGACATGGGCGATGGCATCCACGGCACCATAGGCAGTGTAGTCTGCAGGCACCGTGCAGGTCACCTGCGGATCGAGGATGGAAGTTCTTGGAAAGAGGTGACGGCTGCCATAACCGAATTTTTCCCGGGTGGTCTCGTTGGTGATGACCATGCCGGAATTCATCTCGGATCCGGAGGCGGCCAGGGTGAGAACCGTGGTCAGGGGAAGCGCTGTCTTGATACTCTTTTTGCCGGTGAAAAACTTCCAGACGTCATGCTCCACCGGCACACCGGCAGAAATGGCCTTGGCGGCATCGATGACCGAGCCGCCACCCACAGCGGTGATGACATCGACCCGCGCGTGTTTCGCCAGCCGGATGCCCTCCCTGACGTGGGAGAGGCAGGGGTTGGATCGAACGCCACCGTGTTCGACGATATCGACTCCCGATTCGGCCAGGGCATCAATGACCCGGTCGTACAACCCGGTTCGCTTGATGGATCCCTGGCCGTATACCAGCAGGGTTCTCCTTCCCCAGACGGCGGTTTCCGGACCGATGCTCTTCACTGTGTCTCGGCCAAAGATGATTTTTGTCGGGTTGTGAAAGACGAAGTTCTGCATGCTGATCAGGTTTCCTGTCGAGTCCGGATTCTGCGGTTCAGTTGAGGAAATGTTTCTGTCTTCGTTTTTCTTGGATTTTCACGAAAAACCAGTGGGTAAAGCAGTAACTGATTATGCCGAGCGGCAGGGCGAGGATCAGGCCGCCGGTCATCATGACCAGAATCGCATCCAGGCCCAGGTGACTGAGAATCTTCAGGCCGTCCACCAGGCCGCTGTCTTCGATGGTCTGCAGGATGTGCTGGATCCGGGACCAGGTCAGCCGGCCTGGAAAGATAAGGTTGCCGATCTTCCAGGAAAAATAATACTGGGCAGCAAAGGTGAGCGGGTTGCTGACCACTGCACCGGCAATGAGGGCTGCCAGGGTGTTGACCCGCAAGAGCAGGGTGACCAGTACGATGGCAATGGTGTGCAGCGGCATGGTTGGGGTGACGGCTATGGCCGCGCCGATGGCCGTGCCAAGGGCAAGGGAACGGGGCGAGCCCTGCAGGCGGATGAAACGCAGATAATAGTAACGGACGGTTCTGCGCAGATCCAGTTTCATTCCTGCTGTCCCATGGCAAGTCGCGGTCGGCTCGCTGCAAAGGTGTTGGCCAACCGGATGAAGTCCATGATGTCGAGCTGCTCGGCCCGCACGGTGGGGGCGATTCCTGCGGCCACGATGGTGTGGCGGGCGGCAGCCTTGTCAGGGAAGATGTCCAGTCCGCCGATGGCATTGAGCAGGGTCTTGCGACGCTGACCAAAGGCCCTGTTGACGATCGTCCGGAAGAGCTGCCGATCAAAGGATCCCAGTTGCTGTACCCGTTCCGGCACCGGATGGACAGTAAGGCGAATGACCATGGAATCGACCTTTGGGCGGGGATAGAATTCACCGGCCTTGATCTGGAGCAGGGGTTCGATCCGGGCGAAGCTCTGCATCAGGACGGTCAGGGCACCGTATTCCTTTGTACCCGACTCGGCCAGCAAACGCAAGCCGACTTCCTTCTGCAGCATGAGCACGGCCGACTCGACCAGGTGACGGTAATGGAGCAGCCGGAAGAGGAACGGGGAAGAGATGGAATAGGGCAGGTTGGCGATAATCTGCAGGCGGCCGCCGGTTTTGGCGGCCAGCTCCTGCCAGTCGACCTTGAGGATGTCCCCATGGATGAGGACGACGTTGTCCGGCAGGTCCTGTTCTTCCTCGTGCATCCGGATGATACCCCGGTCCTTTTCCAGGCCGACCACCATTTTTGCCACCGCTGCCAGGGGCCTGGTCAGGGCACCCAGGCCGACACCTACCTCGAGGACCTGGTCCGACGAGGTGAAACCGGCGGCCTGGACGATCCGTTCCGCCGTGTGCCGGTGAACGAGAAAGTTCTGTCCCAGTCTTTTTTTGGGGGCCAGGCTCCGTTGCCGGAGGACGGCCCTGGTCTTCTGATATACCATATGCACGCCTCACGCATTGCACCACGTAGGAACAGCGCCGCCGGATCCACGGACTGTATCGACCGTCCCGTGCGGGTCAGTTGAGTGGTGAACGCGAATAGACATCCGTGTCCGGGCCAACGAGATCTTTTCCCTGCTGAAAAGCATAATAGCCGGCCAGGCCGATCATTGCCCCGTTGTCGGTACAGTATACCGGGCTGGGCAGGAACAGGGCAAGTCCCTCCTCCCGGCAGCGGCGGGCCATCTCCTGCCGCAGGCAGCGGTTCGCCGCCACCCCGCCGCCCAGTACGATCCGTTCATGGCCGTTCTTCCTGGCGGCCAGGATGGTCTTCTCCACCAGTACATCGACGACAGCTGCCTGGAACGAGGCACAGATATCCGCCACTGGCACGGGGCGCCCCTGCTGCCTGTACAGGGAAACCCGGTTGACCACCGAGGTTTTCAGGCCGCTGAAACTGAAATCCAGGCTGTCCTTGCCGAGCCAGGAGCGGGGAAAGGCGATGGCCTCCGGATCACCCTTCTCTGCCTGCAGGCTGACTGCCGGTCCACCCGGGTAGGCGAGGCCGAGCAGCTTGGCCACCTTGTCGAAGGCTTCCCCGGCGGCGTCGTCCCTGGTGCGGCCGATACAGGTAAACGAGGTGGTGGCGTGGACCGCGAAGAGGCTGGTGTTCCCGCCGGAAACCACCAGGGCCGTGTAGGGAAAGCCGGGGCGCCGTTTTTCCAGGTGAATGGCCAGGAGGTGGCCGGCCATGTGGTCGACCCCGACGCAGGGGATGTCCTTCACCAGGGCCACTGCCTTGGCCAGAGTGAAGCCGACCAGGAGCGAGCCGGCAAGGCCGGGACCGCGGGTGGCGGCGATCAGCTCGATATCGGCAAGGGATGTGCCGGCCCTGTCCAGTGCCTCCTCCACCACCGGCCAGATGGCCTCGATATGCCGGCGGGAGGCGAGCTCGGGAACGATACCGCCGAAACGGGCATGGATGTCGAACTGGCTGGAGATGATGTTGGCCAGCACCTGGTCGTCGTTTTCCAGGACAGCGGCAGCGGTATCGTCACAGGAGCTTTCCAGGGCAAGAATATACATGAACGTCGTGTCTTGCAATCAGTGGGGTGAAATGGTATCAGTTCTGTCTCAGCTTCCTTTGGCCAGGAATCATCGGCCGGGAGGCCGTCCTGAACTCCTCCGGGTATTCAGGGCCCTATAGTACACCCGCGGGGGTGGCGGAACAAGAAAAAGAGCACCAGGCGATCCTGAAACAATTTCCACTTCACCAGGCAACAGGGCCATGAGCGAACACGACAACGGCAGTATCCCGGCAGGCGGCCAGGGGCTCCAGGACATGTTTTCCCGCACCATCACCTATCTCCGGCTGTCGCTGACAGACAGGTGCAACCTGCGGTGCATGTACTGCGTGACCGAGGAGGAAAAAAACGGCTGCCTCGGCAAGCTCCAGCACGATGAACTGCTCAGCTACGAGGAACTGCTCCGGGTTGTCCGGGTGGCGGTGGAGATGGGGATCACCAAGCTGCGGCTCACCGGCGGCGAGCCCTTGGTCAGGAGGAATGTCATCCATTTTATCCGGGAACTCGGCACCATCCCGGGCCTGGACGATATTCGCCTGACCACCAATGGCGTTCTCCTGGCCGATTTTGCCCCGGTGCTCCTGGAGGCCGGGATCACCAAGGTCAACATCTCCCTGGACAGCCTGCGGCCCGAACGTTTTGCCCGGATCACCGGCGTGGACTGTTTCCGGCGGGTCTGGGAGGGGATCACGACGGCGATGGAACTCGGTTTTTCACCGGTCAAGGTGAACATGGTGGTCATGCGGGGGGTAAATGACGATGAGTTGCCGGATTTTGCCCGTCTTTCCAGGGAAATGGCCTTGCAGGTGCGGTTTATCGAGTTCATGCCCATCGGAGCATCCACCACCTGGGACAGGGATGTGTACATGTCCTCGGACGAGATCATGGACCGTATCGCTGGCATCGGTGAACTGATTCCCCTCTCCGGAAACCGGAGCGACGGCCCGGCCCGGGTCTATCGCCTGGGCGAGGATGCGCGGGGCAAGATAGGTTTTATCAGTCCGATCAGTCATCACTTCTGCGACCGCTGCAACCGGTTGCGCCTGACCTCGGAGGGAATGCTCCGTTCCTGCCTGCTCCACGACGAGGAAACCGACCTGCGGAGCGTGCTTCGCCGTGGGTGCACGGATGGGGATATCCGGGAGACACTGCTGATGGCGATTCGCAACAAGCCCAAGGGGCATCAGCTGGAGAAGCGGCTCCGGGAACAGGGCGGAGACTGTCACGGCCGCATGTCACGGATCGGCGGCTGACTCATCCCCCGGGGCTGCCGGATCCTGTTCCTGCCGCGGACCGCTGTCCGGTTGTTCAAATCCCGTGCCGAAGCAGGCCGGGCACTCCTCGGTGGTGAGCAGAAACCTGCTTGCTCCGGCAAAGAAGCTGATCTGGCCGCTGCCGCCACAGGTCGGGCAGATTTTCCTTTCTTCTGTCAGATGTTGCATTCAGGCCGCTTTTCCTGTGGTTCCCGTCTGGTCATCGATGAACCGGGCAATGGCCTCGCCGGTAAGCAAGACGCCGGAAAGGCGCTGCTCTCCGATCTTCATGGTCGGTATCATCCGTACCCCCTCCTGCCAGGCCCGGCGGGGATGGGAGAGGATGTCCACCTCCTCGATAGCCAGTTCCGGCATCTCTGCCGCAATCCTGCGCAGCTCCCGGCCGGCAAGCATGCAGCGTGGTCAGAGTGCTGACTTGTAGAAGGTCAGGTGGATGGTCTTGCTCATGGCGGCCGGCTCCGTGATGGGTTGGGGTTGACTTGTCTTGTGGGGCAAAGATAGCACACCTGATCCCTTGGTGCCAGAATTTCGCCTTCCCTGCTTGCGCAACCCTCCATTTGGGAGTACCTTTGCGTATTCCGGTATCCGGCTGACCATCGAACTTGTCCAGAGAGCCCAGTTTTCCGGCAGAGCATGACAGAAGACAGACCTTTTGAACTGGTATCGGATTTCTCCCCGGCCGGTGACCAGCCCCAGGCCATCGACAAACTGGTTGACGGAGTCCGGCAGGGTCTTCGCCACCAGGTCCTCCTCGGAGTGACCGGTTCGGGCAAGACCTATACCATGGCCCAGGTCATTGCCCGGCTGAATCGACCCGCTCTGGTTCTCGCCCCCAACAAGACGCTGGCAGCCCAGCTCTTTGCCGAGTTCCGGCAGCTCTTTCCCCGCAATGCGGTGGAGTACTTTGTCTCCTATTACGACTATTACCAGCCGGAAGCCTACATTCCGGCCTCGGACACCTATATCGAGAAGGACTCTTCCATCAACGACGCCATCGACAAGCTGCGCCACTCGGCAACCAGGTCGCTGCTGACCCGGCGTGACGTGCTGATCGTGGCCTCTGTCTCCTGTATCTACGGCCTCGGTTCACCTGACGAGTACAAGAACATGCACCTCTTTCTCCGGCGGGATGCGGAGTATCCCATGGAGGATGTGCAACGCAGGCTGGTCTTCATGCTCTATGAACGAAACGAGTTCTCCTTTCACCGGGGAACATTCCGGGTCCGGGGTGACGTCCTGGACATCTTTCCTGCCCACGAGGAGGAGTATGCTGTCCGGGTGGAGTTTTTCGGCGATACTGTGGAAGCCATCTCGATCATCGACCCCCTGCGCGGGGTGGTAGTCAAGGATGTGGAAGAGATCACGGTCTTTCCCTCGAGTCACTTTGTCACCAGTCAGGACAACCTCCAAAAGGCCATGGAGGCCATCCGGGAGGAACTGCGTCTGCGGCTCGACGAACTCCAGGCAGCTGGACGGCTGGTCGAGGCCCAGCGACTGGAGCAGCGCACCCTCTTCGATCTGGAGATGATCGCCGAACTTGGATATTGCAACGGTATTGAAAATTACAGCCGGCACCTGACCGGCAAGGAGCCCGGCGCCCCCCCGCCCAACCTGCTCGACTATTTTCCGGAAGACTATCTGCTGTTCATCGACGAGTCCCATATCGCCGTGCCCCAGATCGGCGGCATGTATAACGGCGACCGCTCCCGGAAACAGACCCTGGTGGAGTACGGGTTCCGGCTGCCGTCCGCCCTGGACAACCGGCCACTACGTTTCGACGAGTTCGAAGAACGGATCTCCCAGGTCATCTATGTCTCGGCGACCCCCGGGCCCTATGAGTTGGAAAAGGCGAAAGGGGTGGTGGTGGAGCAGCTCATCCGTCCCACAGGATTGCTCGATCCGGAGATCGAGGTGCGGCCAGCCTCCACCCAGGTCGATGATCTGCTGGAAGAGATCCGGGTCCGGACCGAGCGGAACGAGGCCGTGCTGGTCACCACCCTGACCAAGCGGATGGCCGAGGATCTGACCGAATATTACGAGCAGGTGGGGGTCAGGGTCCGCTATCTCCACTCGGATATCAAGACCCTGGAGCGGGTGGAGCTGATCCGGGAATTGCGGCAGGGAGCCTTCAACGTCCTGATAGGCATCAACCTCCTCCGCGAGGGGCTGGATATTCCCGAAGTCTCTCTGGTGGCCATCCTGGATGCGGACAAGGAGGGCTTTCTCCGCTCCGAGCGTTCCCTGGTGCAGACCTGTGGCCGGGCAGCCCGAAATGCCAATGGCAAGGTAATCCTGTATGCCGACTCCATCACCCCCTCCATGCAGCATACCATCGAGGAGACCGGCAGGAGGCGGGCGATTCAGGCGGCATTCAACGAGCAGCACGGTATCGTTCCCAAGACGATCCGTTCGGAGATCAAGGATGCCATTCCGCAGCACCTGGAGGCTGCTGGCTGGCGGCCTCCAGAAGATACCGCCGCGGTCCAGGAGGTTGCCGAATCCACGGCCAGCTATTCCAGCCTGGCGGATCTGCGCAACGAGATCAGGGACCTGGAGAGGAAGATGGCCGAGGCGGCCGAGAGCCTGGCCTTCGAAGAGGCTGCCGTATACCGGGATCGAATCAGGGACCTGAAAATGCTGGAGCTACAGGTTGGCTGAGCGACTGTACAGAATATCCGTCCAGGGGGCGCCCTGGCTCGTCTGGCTGCTGATGCACCTTTGGTTTGCCACCTGCCGGACACGGTGCACGGGCAGGGTCAGAGCGCTGCATCTTCTGAAGAGGGGGCCTGTCATTGCCTGCTTCTGGCACTATTCCATCTTCTACACCCTCTATCACCTCCGTAGGCATCCTGCCGCGGTCATGGTCAGCGCCAGCCGCGACGGAGAGTACCTGGCCAGGCTGGCCGGCCGTTTCGGTTATCGGACCGTGCGGGGCTCGGGAAACCGTTTTGGTACAAAGGCCCTGCTGAAGCTGATCAGGCTGATGAGATCGGGCTGCAATGCCGGCCTGGTGGGAGATGGTTCCCAGGGACCGCCCCGGCTGTTGCAAAAAGGGGTTGTTCTCCTGGCGAGCAGAAGCGGTGCTCCGGTTATCCCCTTTGCCTGGTCGGCCAGCCGGTTCATTCGGTTTTCCAGCTGGGATCGGACAATCATCCCCCTGCCTTTTTGCCGTATACATGTCGTCTATGGAGAGCCCTATTATGTGGAGCCGGATCTCGACGCCCGCGGTCTGGCCCGCCATTGCCGCTGTCTGGAGGAACGTATGAACAGGGTCTATCGCCGGGCCTGGAACCAGGTGGGCAGGGTTGATCATGAAGGTGGAAGCAAGGGGGCGGGAAGATGAGACGACACCACCCTGTTACCGGTCTGGTGGTGGCCGGGCTGAGCGGCGGCTCCGGCAAGTCGGTGGCTGCCGTGGGCCTGGTCGCTGCCCTGAGAAGACGTGGACGGCAGGTCATCCCGTTCAAGAAAGGGCCGGACTATATCGATGCCGGCTGGCTGGCTGCTGCTGCGGCAACCCCCTGTTATAACCTGGATCCATTCCTTATGCCCGGGGAGGTCTTGGAACGATCTTTCCTGCTCCATGCGGCCAGGGGCGAGATGGCGATCATCGAAGGCAACCGGGGACTGTACGACGGCGTCAATTCGGAAGGAGGGTACTCCACCGCCGAGCTGGCCAAGCAGCTGGCACTGCCCGTGGTCCTGGTGGTCAACTGCAGCAAGACCACCCGGACGGTTGCCGCCTTGGTCCTTGGATGTCAGCATCTGGACCGGGAAGTGGACATCCGGGGCGTCATTCTCAACCATATTGCCACCCCCCGGCACGAGGCCATCGTCAGGCAATCCGTGGAAAGGTATACTGGTCTGCCGGTGCTCGGTATCGTCCCGAGGATGAGGCAGGATGTTTTTCCCATGCGCCATCTCGGGGTCACGCCGCACCAGGAGTTCGGTGGTGCCGACGACACCGTGGCCGAGCTGGCGGCAATGGCTACGAACCATTTCGATATGGACCGGATCTCGGCGCTCATGGCACCGGTCGGTGGACAGGCCGTTCCCGGGCCCGGAAAAGAGCAGGATTCGACGGTGACCATCGGTGTCCTGCGGGATATGGCCTTCCAGTTCTACTATCAGGAGAACCTGGAGGCCCTGGAGCGTGGCGGGGCCCGGCTGGTATTCATCGATGCCCTGCAGGCTGCATCGCTGCCCAGCGACCTTGATGCCCTCTATATCGGGGGCGGATTCCCCGAGACCAGTGCCCGCCAGCTGGCGGAGAACAGTTCTTTCCGGGATTCGGTGCGCACCATGGCCGACCTGGGCCTGCCCATCTATGCCGAGTGCGGCGGACTGATCTTCCTTGGCCAGGCCATCCGCCTCCAGGGCCACGAATACCCGCTGGCCGGTGTCTTCCCGGTGGTTTTCGGACTTGGACGCAAGCCCGTGGCCCACGGTTACTCGATTTTCCAGGTGGAGCGGGAAAATCCCTTTTATCCGCCCGGTGCCAGGATCAAGGGACATGAATTTCGTTACTCGACCGTCGAGTCCTGGGGCGGTGATCCGGAAGGGCTGGTCCTGCGGATGGAGCGGGGCACAGGGTTCACGGCGGGCCGGGATGGCCTGCAGAAGAAGAATGTCCTGGCCCTGTACACCCATGTCCTGGCTCCTGCCACGCCCCAATGGGCAGCCGGAATGCTGGCTGCGGCCCGCAGGTACCGGCAGGACAGGGCCGTGGGACCGGATCGGTAGGAGGCACGGGGTCCGGCCGGGGCGGCGCATCACCGCAGCCCGCATCTGTCCGGTTCTCCTGAGCAGCCTGAGGGAGGCCGGCAGGAGAACCCGGAGAAAATTTCCTTTTTTTTGACCTTGTTTCGGCTGATGCTATAATACTTGCAGCATTATCCGGTCAACCGGCAAATTTTGTTCATATTTTGGCATCCAGGAGGATACGGTGTGTCCGTCTCATATCTCGCTTCTGTCCTTGTTCTGTTTCTTGTCCTGATTCAGCCGGTGTTCCCTCTCAGGGCAGCTACAGAGTCGGCTGCGGCCGTCGGTGCCGTCACTACTGATCCGGCGTCCGTGGTGCCGCCATCCGGGCTGGAGGTCGGACCGGACCAGCAGGATGAGCACCAATCTTCTCTTGGGCCGGACCTGCTTGCCTTCTGGGCCAGTCCCTGGAAGATCGATCGCTATGGAGTTACCGCCTTCGGCAGGCTGGGTTTTGCCACCCTCCTCATTCTCGTCTCGGTGCTCTACTGGAACCGGCGCCTCAGGAGGGAGATCAAGGCGAGAAAACAGGTGGAGGAGGACCTGCGTCTGGCCAAGGAGACCCTCAATGCCGTGCCCATGCACATCCTCTGGTACGATCTCGATAAACGGGTGGTAATGGCAAACCAGGCTGTCTGCGAGGTGATCGGTCTTGAACTGGAAGAGTTGACCGGAAAACACATGCTGGAGTTGAACTGTTCTCTGGATCAGGAGGATTTCGAGAAACAGTGGATTCAGGTAGTGAATAATGGGTATGCCATTTACTACGGCCATCTGCATCACAGCGACGGAAGCTGCCATCCCACCGAAGAGAAACTGGTACTCGTCGAGCTGGATGACAAGCGGTACGTGGTCTCCATTGGTCAGGACATCACCCAGCGCCTGGAAGAGGAAAAAAAGAAAAAGGCCCAGGAGCAGGAGTTGCTGCGGGCCAAGGAGGCTGCCGAGGCCGGCAGCCGGATGAAGAGCGAGTTCATCGCCAACATGAACCACGAGGTACGGACGCCGATGAACGCGATCATCGGTTATGCCGAAATGCTGGCCAATGGCTCTCTGAGCGAAGACGAGAAACGGTTTGCCCGCATCATCCGCAAAAGCGGCGAGGTACTCATCGCTATCCTCAATGACGTGATGGACCTCTCAAAGATCGAGTCCGGCCGGTTGAAGATCAGTCCGGCACCGGTGCGGCTGCAGTCCATCGTGGCCGAGGTCGAAGAGCTGTTCGTTGGCCAGGCCATGGACAAGAAACTGCGTTTCTCCTGTACGGTCGATCCGTCCCTGCCATCCGTCTTCCTCCTGGACGGATTGCGTTTCAAACAGATCCTGACCAACCTGGTGGGCAATGGAATCAAGTTCACCCATCAGGGCAGTGTCTCCCTTCACATTACCGGCACTGCCGTGAACGAGACCGGCGAGAGTTATGATCTCCAGGTTACTGTGCAGGATACCGGTATCGGCATTCCTGAAGAAAATCGATGTAAGATCTTCGAACTGTTTCAGAGTTACGACGAAGATGTTGCCAAGAGTTACGGTGGAGTCGGCCTGGGACTGACCATCTGCAGTCGTCTGGTGGGGATGATGGGAGGCAGCCTGGATCTTGCCAGCGAGGAGGGGCAGGGCAGTGTCTTCACCCTGCGGTTGCCCGGTATCCAGGTCGGGCAGGATCAGGTGGCTGCAGTGGTGATGCCCGAGACGAGCGTTGGACGAGGTGGAGACGTTGATCGACCGCGGCGTATCCTGGTAGTTGATGATATGGAAATAATCACCGATGTGGTGTCGGATTACTATGGAGACGGTCCACCGGAAGTCCTGGTGGCCGACAACGGCGAAGATGCCCTGAAACTGGCCGTGGAGAGGCAGCCAGGCCTGATTCTCATGGATCTCAACCTGGCCGGCGTAGATGGCAGAGAGGTGACGGAAAGGTTGCGGCAGGACCCTGTCACGGCTTCCATTCCGGTGGTGGTGATGTCTGGTACCTCCATGGAGCCCGAGGAATATCTGCCCCTGTTCGACGGATTCCTTGCCAAGCCCTTTTCCCTTGATGACCTGCACGCCATGGTCTGCCGGTTCATCGACCTGGATGGTCCGGACGAGGAAGAGACGGAAGAGGCGGACCTGTCGGTGGGTGACCTGATCCGGGAAAGCAGTACCGTGATCCAGCACCACTGGAACGAAGAGCTGGCCACCCTGTACCGGCTGGCCTATACCAGCGGCAGCCTCAGTGCCGCCTCCCGGCTCGGGTCGGCCATGCGGCGGCAGGGTGATGGTCAGAACATCAAGGTATTCACTGTCCTGGGAGAGAAACTCGAACAGTTTGCCGCTGAACCGGATATCGTGGGAGTCGAATACTTCCTCGAGCAGCTGACGACACATATATTTCAATGAATACAGAATGGTATGGTGAAAAGCCGCTTATATTCATCGTCGATGACGTCCCGGAGAATATCCAGATCGCCCTGAGTCACCTCAAGGAACTCGACTGCGAATTTGCCTATGCGACCAGCGGCGAGCAGGCCCTGAAACGGATCCGGACCAGGCTGCCCCAGCTGATTCTCATGGATGTGATGATGCCGGGACTCAGTGGATTTGAGACGGTCCGTATCCTTGAGGAAGATCCCTCCATCGGGCCGGTGCCGGTGATCTTCCTGACCGCCCGGGCCGAACCGGAGGATGTGACCAATGGTTTCCGCCTCGGCGGGGTCGACTATATTACCAAACCCTTCAACGGCGCCGAGCTGCGCTCCAGGGTGCGGAATCATCTGGAACTGCATCTCTACCGGAACCAGCTGGAAGAGAAGGTCCTCGAGCGAACCCGGGAGACCGAGCTGCTCAAGGATATCATCATCGTGGCCATGGGCGAGTTGGCCGAGTATCGTGATCCGGAGACAGGCAAGCACATTCAGCGGACCAGCGCCTACGTGAAACTGATGGCTGAACGGCTTGCGGACAAGGGGTATTATCCCGACCTGCTGACCAAGGAGTATATCGCCCTGCTCTACAAGTCCGCTCCTCTGCACGACATCGGCAAGGTGGCCATCCGGGATTCCATTCTCCTCAAACCGGGTCGACTGACGGCCGAGGAGTTCGAGGAGATGAAAAAACACACCATCATCGGCGAGGAGGTCATTGCCAAGCTGGAACGAATGGCCGGCCAACCCACCCTCTATCTCCAGTGCGCCAAGGAGATAGTGGGCTGCCATCACGAAAAGTACGACGGCAGCGGCTATCCCCGTGGTCTTGCCGAAGATGCCATCCCGCTGCCCGGCCGGATCATGGCCGTGGCCGATGTCTACGATGCCCTGATCTCAAAGCGGGTCTACAAGGAAGCCATGTCCCATCAGCGGGCCATGGAGATCATGCGGGAAGGCCGGGGCTGTCACTTTGATCCCATCATCTTTGACGCTTTTCTGGATGTGGAGGAACAGTTTCAGCGGATCGCCGAAACGAATCGGGACTGACAGACGTCCCGGCTTGCCCCAGCCGGCAGTGGAGCAGGGGGCCCTTGCCATTCCGGTTGATGATGATCCGTTTCCCGGCGGAGAGGCGGAGCAGTTTCCGTACATACCGGCAGCTTTGCCGAAAGGCCTCGGCATGGCCGCACCCCAGGCTGAGAAATGCCGTATAGGCAGAGGCCAGGGTGCAGCCTGTCCCATGGGAATTCCGGGTGACGATACGTTTATCTTCCTCCCGGTGTATCTCGTAACGATTCTCTCCCCTGCAGATAAGCTGGTCGAGAACATGCTCTGCCCGGGGACCGTGTCCACCCTTGGCCAAGACGGCCACAAGGCGAGGAAACCGGTCCAGCAGGCGCCCGGCCGCCATGACAGCGTCAGCCGGTTCCCGGACCGTGACGTTCGCCAGTTGTTCCAACTCCGGGAGATTGGGTGTCAGCACGGTGACCCGGGAGAGGAGATCTTCTCCTGGTCCGCCCGCGGCCGTGCCGATGAACAGTGGCTGGCCCGTGGTAGCGCGGATGATGGGGTCGTAGACCACTGTTCCGGTGAAGCTGCGGAGGATACCGGCCAGGCCGGAAGCGATTTCCCTGGTACCGATCATGCCGATCTTGATGTGGCTGACCCGATGGTCTTCCAGGACCGCCTCCAGCTGCTGGCAGACAAGGTCCACCGGCAGGGGGAATATCCTCTGGACTCCGAAACTGTTCTGGACGGTCAGGCAGGTGACCAGGGCGGCACCATGGACCCCCAGGCTGGTCAGGGTCTTCAGGTCGGCCTGGATGCCTGCTCCGCCGGTCGGATCGGAACCGGCGACAGAGAGCACCGTGGCCACGGTCCCTGTCGGCGGATTTGACTTAACGCTGTCGGCCATGGTAAGTAGAGTCTGTTTGTGTTTCCCTGTCCGGCAGCGGTGTTGTGCCGATGCCGGGAGACAGATGGAGAAGGACACTGGTACTGTACAACCTGTTAGCACACCGGACCGTTGATGTCAGCCCATAAGTACGACGAATCGAAAATCAAGACCCTCAGCTCGCTGGAGCACATTCGCAAACGGCCGGGTATGTATATCGGTCGCCTGGGCAACGGGTCCCACCCGGACGACGGTATCTACATCCTCCTCAAGGAGGTGGTGGACAATGCGGTGGACGAGTTTATCATGGGGTTTGGCCGTAAAGTGGAGATCTCCATTGACGAGCGGGGTGTCTGCCGGGTACGGGATTACGGACGTGGCATTCCCCTGGGCAAGGTGGTGGAGTGCGTGTCGGTGATCAACACCGGGGCCAAGTACAACACCGAGGTCTTCCAGTTTTCCGTGGGCCTCAACGGGGTGGGCACCAAGGCGGTCAATGCCCTGTCGGCAAGGTTCACGGTTTCCGCCTTCCGGGATGGCCGGTTCAAGACCGCCTCTTTTGCCTGCGGTGAGCTGCTGTCCGAGGAGGAGGGGGAAAGTGGAGAGGCCAACGGCACCCTGATCGAGTTCCTTCCCGATGCATCCCTGTTCCCTGATTTCTCCTTTGACCGGGGATATGTGGAGCAGCGGCTGTGGCGGTACGCCTATCTCAACGCTGGTCTGCGGCTGAGTTTCAATGGAACTGACTATTATTCGGAAAACGGTCTGCTCGATCTCCTGGCTGGCGAGCTGGACGGCCGCCAGCTCTACGAGCCCATTTACCTGAGTGAAAAACGGCTCGAGTTCGCCTTCACCCACACCGATGATTACAGTGATACCTATTTCACCTTTGTCAACGGGACCTATACCAGCGAAGGGGGCACCCATCTCTCGGCCTTTCGGGAGGGAATCCTCAAGGGGATCAACGAGTTCTCCGGCAAGAAGTTCACAGCCCGGGACGTCCGTGACGGCATTGTCGGCACCCTTGCCGTCAAGGTGCAGGAACCGGTTTTTGAGTCGCAGACCAAGAACAAGCTGGGCAATACCGAGATCCGTTCCTGGATAGTCAATGCCGTG
>Ga0256914_1000868_pt1 | contig 29185 bp, 32 predicted proteins | sample HulkmetaG_FD_191571 | JGI IMG/M metagenome (GOLD analysis project Ga0256914, IMG submission 191571) | Hydrothermal chimney microbial communities from Main Endeavour vent field at the Juan de Fuca Ridge, Pacific Ocean - Hulk | ecosystem: Environmental > Aquatic > Marine > Hydrothermal vents ... | reverse complement strand
CAAACATATCGAATAAATAACTTTCGATGCAAACCGTTTTATTCAGCCCATCCGATCGGAGGGATATGATAACGAAGGAGGACGTTTATCACATAGCGAATTTGGCCAAGATAGAGCTGAAGGAGGAAGAGGTCGAGAAGTTCAGGCGGGAGTTCGAGAAGATCCTCGAATACTTCGGGGTTCTCGACGAGGTTCCCGAGGACGTTGAGCCTACGTATCAGGTTCACGACCTTTGCAACGTTTTTAGGGAAGATGTCCCTTCGGAACCTCTGCCGAGGGAACTCGTTCTTATGAACGCGAAGCACGTCGAAGACGGTTACTTCAAGGGGCCTAAGATAATGGAGGGCTGATCATGATCACGATTGCGGAATGGAGAGAGAGGCTCGAAACGGAGTCCTGCTACGATCTCGTATCGGAACTTTTCGATAGGATAGAGAGGGGCAAGCTCAACGCTTTCATAACTCTGAACAAGGAGGAGGCATTGAGGTTGGCCGAGGAGTACGATAAGGGCAGGGTAGATGGTAAGCTCGCCGGGATTCCCGTTGCGGTGAAGGACTGCATAACCACCAAAGGCCTGAGAACGACCTGCGGCTCCAAGATGCTCCACGACTACATCCCACCCTTCGACGCCCACGTAGTGGAGAGGCTGAAGAGGGAGGGGGCGATAATAATAGGGAAGACGAACATGGACGAGTTCGCCATGGGGACTACTACGGAGACCTCATACTTCGGAGTGGTCAGGAACCCTTACGATCTCGATAGGGTTGCAGGTGGGAGTAGTGGTGGGAGTGGGGCGTGCTTGGGAGGAGATGAGAGCGTATTGGCGTTGGGGAGCGATACGGGAGGAAGCATAAGGTGTCCGGCGTCGTTCTGCGGGGTGGTGGGGCTAAAGCCGACTTACGGTTTGGTTTCGAGGTACGGTCTAATACCCTACGCGAACTCGTTGGAGCAAATAGGCCCCATGGCCTGCTGCGTTGAGGACTGCGCCTTACTTTTGGAGGTCATAGCCGGGAAGGATCCGAGGGATTCCACCAACGCGGGTAGGGAATTCAGGTTCGAGCCCAAGGAAAGGAGGTTCAAGGTCGGGGTAGTGAAGGAGATGGGTGGTAACGATGACGTGATGGGGAAGTTCGAGGAGGTCGTGGGGGAGATAGTGAAACCGAACTTCGAGGTAGTTGAGGTGGAGATGCCGTCATTCAAGTACGCCTTGGCGGCGTACTACATCATAGCCATGAGCGAGGCGTCGTCGAACCTCGCGAGGTACGACGGGGTGAGATACGGTTACGCCTTGGATAAGCTCGACACTTGGACGAGGTACTTCTCGAAGGTCAGGGCGGAGGGATTCGGTGAGGAGGTAAAGAGGAGGATAATGCTCGGAACTTACGCTCTCTCCGCCGGTTACTACGGAAAATATTATTTGAAGGCTTTGAGGGTTAGGACTCTCGTAAAGAGGGACTTCGAAAGGGCGTTAAAGGATTGCGATGTTCTCATAGCCCCCACGATGCCAGCCCTCCCGTTCAGAATCGGCGAGCTCGCCGATCCGCTGACCATGTACAAGATGGACGTGAACACCGTTCCGGTAAATCTGGCCGGTGTGCCGGCGTTGTCCATTCCGATAGGATTCGTTAAGGGATTGCCCGTCGGAATGCAGATAATAGGTAGGTTCTTCGAGGAGAACACGATACTGAGCTTCGCTTTGAGGATAGAGGAGGAGGTGAAGGATGAAATTCGACGCAAAGGTGTGGCTTGAAAGGGTAGAGAGTGACTTCGAGGGTGCTTGGCTTTCGAGCCCGAAGGTCTTGACGGAGAGAGACTTGAACTCGAAGTATCCCCGATACGGTTATTCCGTCGGCGAGGAGCACCCTCTTTTCAAAACGATTTTCGATCTGCGTAGAGCTTACCTTTCTTTGGGATTTAAGGAGGTCGTAAATCCCCTAATAGTAGAGGACGTGCACGTCAGGAAGCAGTTCGGAAAGGAGGCTTTAGCGGTTCTCGACAGATGCTTCTACCTCGCGACGTTACCCAGACCGAACGTGGGACTTTCGAAGGAGAAGGTCGCGAAGATAGAGGATCTGATAGGCAGATCGCTCGGGGAGGGGGAGGTGGAATCCCTCAGATCCGTTCTGCACGCGTTCAAGAAGGGGAAGATAGACGGGGACGATCTCAGTTACGAGGTGGCGAGCGCTTTGAACGTGGACGACGCCGTCGCGGTGAGGGTGCTGGACGAGGTCTTTCCGGAGTTCAAGGAGTTGAAGCCCGAACCAACGACCCTTACCCTTAGGAGCCACATGACCACCGGCTGGTTCATAACGCTCGGCGAGGTTGCGGACAAGCTACCGCTACCGATAAAGCTGTTCAGCATAGATAGATGCTTCAGGAGGGAGCAGGGGGAGGATGCGACCAGACTATACACGTATTTCTCCGCAAGCTGTGTTGTGGTGGATGAGGACGTCAGCGTGGACGAGGGGAAGGCCATAGCGGAGGCCTTGCTTAGGCAGTTCGGCTTTAAGAAGTTCAAGTTCAGGCTGGACGAGAAGAGGAGCAAGTACTACGTGCCCGGAACGCAAACCGAGGTCTTCGCGTACCATCCCAAGCTCGTGGGCTCAAACACCAAGTACAGCGACGGATGGATAGAGATCGCCACGTTCGGAATATACTCCCCCACCGCCCTTTGCCATTACGGCGTGGAGTATCCCGTTCTCAACTTGGGTTTGGGTGTTGAGAGGTTGGCTATGGTTCTTTACGGGTATTCTGACGTCAGGGAAATGGTATATCCCCAGCTTTACGGCAGAATCGAGCTCAGCGACTTGGACATAGCGAGGGCGATAAGGGTTAGGGAGGTGCCGAGTTCAGTCGGGCTCAAGATTGCGAACGCCATAGTGAGAACCGCGGATGCTTACGCGAACGAGGAGAGTCCCTGCGAGTTCTTGGCTTGGGAGGGAGAGGTGTTCGGAAGGGAAGTAAGGGTTTACGTAGTGGAGAGGGAGGAGGGTACGAAGCTCTGCGGCCCGGCATACGCAAACGAGGTAGTCGTTTACGACGGATCGATATACGGGATTCCGAGGAACGATAGGTGGAGGGAGTATTTCGAGAACGGAATTCCGACGGGCATAAGGTACATAGACTCCTTCTCCTATCTCGCCTCGAGCGTTATAGAGAGGGCGGTGGCGGAGGGAAGGGAAGAGGTGGAGGTGAGGGTGAGGGTCGTGGAGGGGTTGAGCGACGTAAATCTGAGCCTTCAGGAGAACGTTAGGAGATACGTGGCGTCGAAGGGAGGGAAGATAGACGTTCGAGGGCCCATGTTCGTAACGGTCAGGGCGGAGATAGATCAACAACGTTAAGTATTTCATGACAAATTCGTTTTTATGGAATTCGGCGATGTCGTCGTTAAGCATTCGAAGGCAATAGTCGATTTTTTGAAGGCGTTCCCCAAAATATTGGAGGATCAGAAGGACAGGCTGAAGGCCTTTCTCGAAACTATAGAAAAAGCACGTGCGATACACGTTTACGGGGTGGGTAGGAGCGGCGCGGTTGCCCTATGCTTCGCTATAAGGCTCAAGCACTTCGAAAAGGTGATGGGCTGTAAGGTCTGGTGGGTCGGGGATGAGGTCAGGGAGAGGATAGAGGGTTCCGACGTTCTGATAGCATTCTCGGGTTCCGGAGAAACGGCGGAGGTTTTGATAGTTGCCGAGAGGGCGAAGGACGCGGGGGCGAAGGTGATATCGATAACGTCCTTCGAGAATTCGTCTCTCGCGAAGATTTCGGATCTCACCATTATAATTCCGGGTGGGTTGGAGAAGGGAAAGGGATGGAGGTATCTTGAGGCTCAGCTAAAGCCCAAACCATTTTACGGAGGAGGAGAGTTCGAACTGCTCGCTTACGTATTTCAGGAGGCTATGGTCAACGCGATAGGGGAGCATTTCGGGATAACGGAGGACGTTGTGATAAGGGAGCATGAGAGGGACTCGATTCAACACGGAACTACCTCCAAAACTACGAACCTGTAAAGCCTGTCCGTGTGCATTGGAACTATTATCGGCTCACCCTCCACCCTCATCAGAGACTCCCTCTTCAGATCCTCTATCACGACCTCCTCCTCGAACGGATATCTGAGAAACTTCACTATCCTATCCCCGTGGACGTAAACGCTCCGGTACATCATTACGCTCGACCTGTCAATCCCCTCTACTCCAACGAGTCTTACCAGCTTCTCCTCCTCTTCGTCACCGACGACGTCGTATATCGCTATGAGGTCGTGCTCTGGATCCACGGGAACGACGGTCGGGTCACCGAGCACGAGAACGTTCGAAATCTCCTTGAAGGATCCTATATACCTCAACACCACCACCTTCATCGTAACAATTTCGACCCGATCTTTAATTAATGTTTCATTAGTAAAAATTATAAAATTCGTTCGACCGAAAAGGTTTAGCTCTGAGCGGGAGGAAGGAGAGAACATGTTCCTGATATTCGATCCCATCTACATCATGCTCGCAACGCTGGGATACTTCGTGATGCTACTGATGGCCAGCACCGTAGCTCCTGCGGTGGCCAAGAGGGTTTCGGGAAGGTTCTCCCTCTACACGTCCATGGCTCTTCTGGCGATCCTAATACTCTCAGTCTCGGCGGCGATAATATACGTAATCCTGCTCGTCGCCGGAATTTACATAAGCATCGTTGGACTAATTGCCTTCCTCGTGGTCGTCAACCTACTGATGTATCTCGCCTCTCCCTTCGTGATAAACATGTCCTACGGTGCCAAGCCCGATCCTTTCCTGCAGGAGGTCGTGGACAGAGTGGCGATGAGGCTCGGAGTAAGCCCTCCAAAGGCCGTTGTCGTTAAGAGCCCGCCCAACGCCTTCGCCTACGGTAACTTCCTCACCGGCAGGTACGTGGCGGTTTCCGATACCCTCCTCCAGATGCTCGACGAGGACGAACTTGAGGCAGTTGTGGGGCACGAGCTCGGACACCACAAGCACAGGGACAACGCAGTCATGTTAGTCTTCGGTCTGCTACCATCCATAATATTCTACTTGGGTTACTCTCTGATATACTCCTCCTTCGACGACGACAGGAGGGGCAACCAACTCGCTCTCTTGGGCATAGTGGCCGTGATAGTTTCCTTCCTCGTCCAAATACTCGTGCTCGCGTTCAGCAGGCTGAGGGAGTATTACGCGGACTTCGAGGGCGTCGTAGCCGCGGGCAAGGATGCCATGCAGAGGAGTTTGGCGAAGATCCATCTGTTCTACGAGAGGTATCCGTCCTTCATGAGGGAGATAGCGGACAGCAAGTTCAAGACGCTCTTCATATACGCGTTCGTGAACGCCGTGGCGGAACCGATAACGAGGATGGACATAGAGATGCTGAAGAACAGACCGGTTTCGCCGATAGAGGAGTTCCTATCGACTCACCCTCCTATTCCGAAGAGGCTCAGGTTTATAGAGAGTGTGCAGTTGTGACCCGCCGTGTGGAATCCCCATCATCGATTCAGGGGACGCATGGCTGGCGGGCCTTGGGAACGTTATTTTTTTCTGTTTAAAACCTCTTCGATTCACCATGCACGAGCGCCGATGCGACGAGGTGGGCTATTCTCAACGGTTCGGGAATCTTACCCTTTAACTTCGAAGCCCTTATGAAGGTTTTGGCCTCCTCCTCCCCGCACCCAACGATCTGAACGAAAAGACCCTCCACCCTCCTCACTTCCCCCGCCCTCTCGATCCTCCTAATCCTTTCCTCGAACCCTTCGAGGTTCCTCAAAGCCCTTCGAATCCTTTCCATGTCGGGCATCCTTCTCATGACCACCACCACCGGAACTCCCGTTTCCTCGTTTATCCTCACAACATCGGCGACGTTGAAGCCCGCGAACGTTATACCGTCCAAGAAAATGCATTTGAGTTGTATTCCGAACTTGGACTTCCTAACGAGCTCGATTATCCTATCCGTAACGTCAAAACCGTCGATCTCTATCTCTCCAACCATAAATCCCTCCACGTACGTTCCGGCGGTCACGCACCCGACCAGATAGGCCTTGTCGAATCCAAAGCCGTCGTCGAAACCCAAGAACCTCCACACCTTCATCAGAAAAACTTAAAAGACGAGTTAATTTTATATTGTCCTAACTTTTTGCAATTCTTGCCTCGGTGATGCTCATGTACGTTCGCTTAAAGATTAGGGACACGGTTAGAGTTCCACCGGCGAAGCTTGGGGAGGACATAGAGGAGGTAATCAGAGATCTGCTCTGGGAGCAGTTCGAGGGTAGGTTGGACAGGGAGCACGGGATGGTGATAGGGATAGAGAGCATAGACAGCATAGGGGAGGGGAGGATAATAGAGGGGGACGGAGCGGTTTACTTCGACGTCGAGTTCACCGCCATAGGTTTCAAACCCCTAATGCAGGAGGTCGTGGAAGGGGAGGTCGTGGAGGTGGTCGAGTTCGGAGCGTTCGTGTCTATAGGCCCGTTCGACGCCCTACTTCACAGGAGTCAGATAATGGACGACTACATAGTTTACGACGAGAAGAACAAGAGGCTGATAGGGAAGGAAACCAAGAAGACGATAGAGGAGGGGGATCTCGTCAGGGCGAGGATAGTGGCCTTGAGCCTGAAGGAGAGGGAGCCCGCTAAGAGCAAGATAGGTCTGACCATGAGGCAACCTTGGTTGGGCAACCTGAAGTGGATAGAGGAGGAGATCAAGAAGATCGAGGAGAACAGGTGAAACCATGACGGAGCTCGCGTGTAGGAAGTGCAGGTTCATAAACATCGACAGCGAGGTCTGCAAGAACTGCGGTAGCTCCGACCTAACGAAGGAGTGGTACGGATACGTTGTTATAATAGATCCCGAGAAGAGCGAGATAGCGAAGAGGCTGGGGATAAGGGTTCCGGGGAAGTACGCGCTGAAAGTTGGTTGACATGCTGAAGTTAACCGAGGAGCTTAGAAGATTTTTGTCGGAGCCTCAAGGGATACTTTACGAGGGAAAGGGAGTAGATCCGATATCCAAAGTTCTGTCGGATTTCGAGTTCACGATTCTCGCCTGCGTCGGGGATGTGGTTAGTTACTACGCCTTAAAGGTTGCCAGACCGGACGTGATAGTTTTGGACGGTAGGAGCGTTAGGAGATCAATTGGAAAAGATTTGTTGGAGGAGATAGAGGAAAAAACGATGGAATACGAAACGTTGGTGGCGGAAAACCCGGCAGGACACATAACCGAAGACCTCGTGGAAAAGCTCCACGTAGCAGTGAGCATCGTGGCGGAGGGGAGGAGGGTTAGGGTTTTCGTGAAGGGGGAGGAGGATCTCTCCGTTATACCCCTCGCTCTCATGCTTCCAAAAGGCTCTTTAATCGTTTACGGTCAACCGATGAGGGGAGTCGTGGCGGTGAGCGTGGATGAGAATAAAAGGAGAGAAATGTTCGAAATCGTTGAAAGGATGGAGAAGTCGGGTAGAACGCTCGAAAAGCTCAGGAGGTGGTGTGATGGAGGTTCTCGTTGAGAGGGAGAGGTACAACCCTTTGCTTAAGAGGAAGGAGTTGCATCTCAGAATCGTTTACTGGGGTGAAGGAGCAACGCCGACGAGGCAGGCGGTGAGGGAGAAGATTGCGGGTCTCTTCAACGCGGAGCTCGACAGGGTGGTCGTGGACTACATAAAGCCGGAGTTCGGTAAGCAGGAGGCGAGATGCTACGCGAAGATCTACGACAGCCACGAGGATCTTATGAGCATAGAGGAGGATCACATAATAAGGAGGAACTTCGGCGGAGAAGAGGAGGGAGAAGGAGAAGAGGAGTGAGGTGGTAAAATGGCGAAGGGTGCGGAGTGCGTTTCGAGGTTTTACGAGATAAAGGGGGACAAGGTGATAAGGAAGAGGAAGTTCTGTCCGAGGTGCGGGGAAGGGGTATTTTTGGCGGAGCACCCCGACAGAAGGACTTGCGGGAAGTGCGGATACACGGAGTTCAAGAAGCAGGGTTAGCCAGATTTTGAGATGAAGGCGCTCGGAATTGAGGGGACGGCTTGGAGCCTCAGCGTGGCGGTCGTGGATGAAAGGGACGTCATAGTGATGGAGAGCGATCCCTACGTTCCCAAAGAGGGAGGCATTCATCCGAGGGAGGCGTCCCAACATCATTCGGAGAAGATAGGGGAACTCGTCAGGCGGGTGTTCTCCAAGGTCGATCCGAAGGAAATAGACGTGATCGCGTTCTCACAAGGCCCCGGGATGGGACCCTGTCTGAGGGTCGTGGCGACCGTAGCGAGGGTTCTCGCGTTGAAGCTTGGAAAACCGCTCGTGGGCGTGAACCATTGCTTGGCTCACGTGGAGGTGGGGAGGTGGAAGACGAAGGCGAGGAATCCAGTTACACTCTACGTCAGCGGGGGAAACAGCCAAGTTATAGCGAGGAGGGGAAACAGGTACAGGGTGTTCGGGGAGACTCTCGACATAGGCGTAGGCAACGCTTTGGATAAGCTCGCGAGGCACATGGGTCTCAAGCATCCCGGAGGCCCTAAGATCGAGGCTCTCGCGAGGAGGGGAAAGGAGTATCACGAGCTTCCGTACATCGTGAAGGGAATGGACTTCTCCTTCAGCGGGCTCGTTACCGCAGCGCAGAGGCTCTACGATTCTGGCGTTAGCAAGGAGGACGTGGCTTTCAGCTTTCAGGAAACCGCGTTCGCGATGTTAACGGAGGTTACGGAGAGGGCGTTGGCGTACTTGGATCTCGACGAGGTTTTGCTCGTAGGTGGCGTGGGGGCGAACTCGAGGCTTAGGGAAATGCTCGCGACGATGTGCGAGGACAGGGGTGCGAAGTTCTACGCTCCCCCCAAGGAGTTGATGGGAGACAACGGGGCGATGATAGCCTACACGGGTCTTCTGATGTACAAGCACGGCCACGTAACCCCCATAGAGGAGTCGAGGGTCAAGCCGGATTTCAGGATAGAGAGCGTCGAAGTAAACTGGGAATGAGGCTGGACAAGCTCCTCGTCGTGAAGGGATACTTTACGAGCAGATCGAAGGCCAAAGAGGCTATAAAGAGGGGTTTCGTCAGGGTTAACGGGAGGAGGGTCACCAAGCCCTCCGTTGAGGTTCCCATGGATGTAGAGATCGACGTTCTCGTCGAGGAGAGGCCGAGGGGTTACTGGAAGTTGAAGGAGCTCGACGAAAAGTGGGGAATAATTAGGGAAGGAGATGTCGTTCTCGATCTTGGAAGCAGTGCCGGAGGATTCCTGCTGTACGCGAGCGAGAAGGTTGGTAGGGATGGAAGGGTTTACGGCATAGAGTTCAGTAAGGAGTTCGAGGAAAGGCTAAGGGAAGTGGAGAGGGAGAGGGAAAACGTAAGGGTCTTTATAGACGACGCCTTTAAATTCGATATTCAAAATCTCGAACCCTTGGACGTCATTCTAAGCGATCTCACCCTCGACCCCCTCTCCGCGTTTAAGGCCACCTCCCGATTTCTTCCACTTTTAAAACCCGACGGTAAAATCCTGTTCGTTATGAAAACGGGGTTTAGCAAGGATTTTCCAGACTTCGGCGAGCTCGATATTTTGGCAGTCGAGGAGTCGAAGGACAGAAGGGAGAGGTACATCCTTTTACGACCTCGTAATTAATTTTTCTTTTTTCTTAAATTCTTTTTTAGTCTGATTTAAACCAAAGAGAATAATGCAGACAATGATACAAGATCGAGATTTCAATCCTATTTTAGTCTTATTTAAACTTGAGCGAACTGCACAAGAGGTTCCTTAACGAGTGGACTTTCAATCCTATTTTAGTCTGATTTAAACATTATCTGTCCGATGTCGAACGATGCGGGCTGATAGACCTTTCAATCCTATTTTAGTCTGATTTAAACGTTCTTGGAGTCGTAACAGCAGCTATTGCAATGATCATCTTTCAATCCTATTTTAGTCTGATTTAAACAATTTTTCTTATTTAATCACCTCCTCCCCGACCCTCTCCTTTCAATCCTATTTTAGTCTGATTTAAACGGAGGAGAAGAAATTTGATTATAAATATCAGAAATACGCTTTCAATCCTATTTTAGTCTGATTTAAACGAAGGTATTGGAGGTGAGAGAGATGGTAAAGGTGTGTACTTTCAATCCTATTTTAGTCTGATTTAAACAGGTGAAGGTGTGGACTACAAAGACTGCTATGTTTCTACTTTCAATCCTATTTTAGTCTGATTTAAACTATACTCGAACATTCAGATCACCTCACAGAGTGAAAAACTTTCAATCCTATTTTAGTCTGATTTAAACAACCGACTGTCAGCGGGACGCCATATGGGATGTACACTTTCAATCCTATTTTAGTCTGATTTAAACCTCCCCATTTGTTGTCATTTTTTACCAAACCTTTTGTCTTTCAATCCTATTTTAGTCTGATTTAAACTAGGAGTATCATTCGCAGATAATACTGTTAAAATGTTGCTTTCAATCCTATTTTAGTCTGATTTAAACGCTATCTCCATCGTCCTCATCGTCGTCATCGAGGTCATCTTTCAATCCTATTTTAGTCTGATTTAAACACCTTTGTGGCGAGCGACAAGACCACAGACAGCCCTCTTTCAATCCTATTTTAGTCTGATTTAAACACTATACACGGAATTCTTGAGACGTCTGGAATTGGTAGCTTTCAATCCTATTTTAGTCTGATTTAAACTGTATTGGGATTTAGGTATTTTGAGGATAAAAAGTTTTCTGGGTTAGTATTTGGTTTAAATAGTATCCGGGAACTACGATAATGCAAGTCATTTATAACTATACCCGATTTTTATCCCTTCTAAATTTCCGAAATTAATCATCTCACATCTCTCTAATCCAAATTTATTCAATTCCCCTTAAGCTAACAACTGAAAATAATTATCTCCTCGCTACAATCGCCCAGTCAAGAGAGTAAATTATATAGTTTTAAATTATTTAACCGAACTATACTACGATCTCAGATCGAACGTCCAACGTTATATCTCATCCTAATCCGTCATGCTTCCAATTATCCCCGAAATACGGTCTTTCATCGAGTTATGGAGCGAAAGGTTGTAAGACTGCGAGTCAGCCCTGCCCAGTTTCATCACCGCTCAGCTCCCGTAAGGTTCATCATCCCCGAGGGCGTAACGTAAACGATGTTTAAATATAGTGCGCTCTGACTAGGAAAACGACCAGCGTTATCGCTCCGATTAGAGACACCGCAACGGAAACCATTCCGGAAATCTCTCCGACGTTGTAGAGGAAGATCGAGAAAGACACGAGGGCTATGTAAACCTGAACGGGGATCATGAACTTCGAAGATGCCGGGAACTTCAGAATAAGCGGCTCCCTTTGAATCAGAGCCGTTAAAATCACCGTGGAGAGCATCATAGCCACCGGTATTGCCACGATCCCAAGCGTTCTGCCGACGTAAACGTCTGGCCTTCCGTCGAATCCGAAGTGAATTGCCACCGTCTCGGGCACCTTATTCCAAAGCAACGCAACCGCAACGAGATAGACGACGAGGGGAATTAGTTCAAGCGTTATCGTCCTCCTAATCGAAAACCTCATCATCGGCTTGGTCTCGTTTACGGGAGACGCCATATCCTCCTTCTCGTAGCTCTCCTTAGCTATCTTGTATGTTATAACGGTCATCGGAACTATCGATAGCAGGTAGGCGATCGTGAAATCCTTCGAGGGTAGCTCGACGGTTAGGCTTACCACAAGAAAGCATAGACCCAGAACGATGCAGTAAATCCCCGCGAACGTGTTCGCTTTTCTCCAAGCCTCCTTCGAAAGATAGGTGTAACCGAACCTGACGCCTACGAAGGGATTCGGTCTGTTCCTCACGGCCAAAGTTAGAGTTCCGATAGCGAGCATCAGGACGGAGAGAAAGAGCTCAACATCCATCCAAAACACCTCTCAAAACCCTCACTATCAGCCTGATCTCCTCCTTTAGTTCTTCCAAAACCTCCCTCCCCAAATCCGTCAGCCTGTAACATTTCCTCGGCCTCTTCTCCATCACCCAAAACCCCTCCACGAGCCCCAACTTCTGCAAGCTCTTCAGAATGTCGTAAAGAGCGCCCTCGCTCGGAACCAAACCCAACTCTTCGAGTCTTTTCCTTATGAAGTACCCGTGCATCTCCCCATCTTTCAGTATGGAGAGCACGAGGTAGGAGTAAACGCCGGAACGAAGCTCCTTCCTGAGCTTCTTCAACGCCCTCTCCTTTTTGTCGAACATACCTCGGACTAAGATACATCGGACTTCGATGTATTTTAAGCTTTCGGATGCAAACGTTATAAACTTTCAGAAAGATTTTGAATCGATGGATTGCGATGTTCTATCGTATTTGGCGGAGCTACCGGAACTCAGATATGGGTACGGTAGAATCCGCAGGCGTTTGTCTCTCCCAAAGATGCTCGCTATCCTATCGGCGATTTTAGCCGTGTTCGTGTCCGTTCTGGCGTATCACTATGGCCAGCACGTGTTGGCGTTGTTCTTGGGTGCATCCGCGATAGCTGACGTTCCGCTGGTATATGGCCTGACATCCAATAGCGTTAGGACGGATCTCTACAACCGCCTGAGAATATTGAAAGATCTCAACCCGAACGTTTGGGCTGTTCATTCCGTGGGATTCGTCGCGGAGAAGGACGGCAGATTTTACGTTGTATCGAGAACTTGGATGCTACTCGCGGAGGGCGAGGTGCTCGAAAGGAAAAGGCTCAGGTTCTTCACTACGAGGAAGATCGATCCCCTGATCCCCTCGCTTAGCTGGATGTTCGGAAGACGTGGAGAGGGATCTTCCGTAGGAGTCGCTCTCTCAATCCTTTCGATGCTCGGTGCGCTTAAGAGGGGAAGGTTAAAAAAGATTGGCGATGTCCTCGCGTTCGAAACGGAAGGAGAATTCTACGTTCCCTCCCCGTCAGAGAACGAATTCCTGCTTATTAGAGGTCGTAAGATCCTTATCTTCGGCAACCTTCGGATGCTCGATCCCAAGGAGTTTCAGTAGGGCGTAGCCCAGCTCTCGTCGTCCTTGTAAACCTTCTCGTCTATGATCATCTCCCCTTCCACCAACGGCTTAGGCTCCTTAACCGCCTCGATCCTGTAAAGAGTGGACTTGTACCAGTTGTAGTCTATCTCCACGCCCAACTTCTTGACTATCGGCAACTTCTCCTGAAACCTGAAGAAGTTCTTCTCATCCTGCGGGTAAACGTTGAACTTCCTCCTCATGTCCGTGATAACGAATCCCATTTCGTGTATCATTCTCTGAATCTCCAGCCACTTTCTCCTCGATGCTTCGAGCGTAGTGAGGCCGAAGTAACCGGAGCATCCCACTCCCTTAAGCGTCGAAACTCCCCTCGAAAGGAAGAGCTTTATTCCCGGAATAGTTTCGACCGGATCCGTAACAAAGACGTCGAACTTCTTCTTAAGCTCATCCGGAAAAGCCTGCTGAACGTCGTAAACCATCGCCTCGACGGGCAATCCGTATTCGTCCGCCTTCCCGTTTATGAAGTCTATCAGCCTTTCGTCGATGTCTATCACGACGATCTTCTCCGGCAGACCCGTCAGAGCTGAAGCCAAGCTGAAGAGATCGTCATCTCCGACGACGAAGATCTTGGTCTTAAGCAGATCTCCCCTCTCGTAAACGAACTCCACCCTTCTGATTACACCGTCCAAGCTTATGAACCCCTGATCGTACTTTTCTATAGCCTCCGGCCTCTCCTCCGCAATTTTCGCGTATTCCTTCATCACTTCTCGGAAGAACTCGTTTATCTCGTAACCCGTTCCCCCACAACACTTGCACTCGAATCTGCCGATCTTCTTTAAGCCCATCGATTCGCACAGCTCGTATCCCTTTTCCGTAAGCCTCACCTTTCCGTTTTCGATTGCTATAAGCCCCTCGTTCTCCATCTCCTGCAACAGTTGGAAGAACTCCGGAAGGCTGGCATCCTGCTCGTCGATGAGTCTGTATACGCTCATTGGCTCCCTGAACAGAGCCTGAAGAATCTGCCTCCTAATCCTCTCCATCATGTTATCCCCTGTCGAGCATGTAGTGTCTATAAGATTTCGGTTTGAACTTCTTCAAGAATAGCTCGAATGCCTTCTCAGCTTTTTTTGCGTCACCACACGTGAAGATGTCCAAGTTCACGAGCTCGTACTCCGGCCATGTGTGTATCGATATGTGGCTCTCCGCTATCAGAATTATTCCCGTTACCCCGTGCGGGTTGAATTGCTTGTACACGCTACCCACCTTCGTCAACTCCGCCTCTTTTACCACCTCCTCCATTATCTGCCTTACGGTGCTCTCATTTGAAATTAGCTCCTTTGGAACTCCATACAACTCCGCTATTATGTGCCTTCCCACGATCATGATCATCCCCTCCCTCCATACCTTTTCACCCCAATTTGAGCGTATTTTCAAATTTGAACGGATTCGGACGGTATTCCCGAGATTTCCATCGGACTTGACAGCCCGTATCAAATTTCCTTCGATCAGGCTAAGTAGTTGCTATTAAGTATTGACTTTTAAAGTTTTCGCAAAACTTGGACAAAAATTTACCGTTTAAAATCGAAATGTTCGGCGGTTAGCTAACCAAAACACGCCAAAATCGTGAATTTTTGAACTTTTTTGACCAATTCGCGAAAAAGTAAGCCGTTTTTGGTATAACCTAACAAAACCAATTATTTTTTAGTAATATATAAAATAAATTAAAGACCAAAGCTATTAATTAATCCCTCCAAGTCGACGTACCTCTCTATGAGCTCCCTCATTCTTTCGACCTTCTCCTTCCCCCTTATTCTCGCCTTCCCGAACACCGACTGCGCCTTTTCGACGGTCGTTAGGGTATCGTCCGCCACGACTATCATGGGAATTCCCTTGTCCTCCGCCTTCCCGACGACTATGCTCGGAGGCTCCAAGTTGCCCGTTAGTATCAAACACTTCACGTTCGGCAATTCCAACGCGAGGACTATCAAATCCGTCCTGTCTCCGCCCGTTATCACCGCGCAGTTCTTGGCTCTCCTGAAGTAACCCAGAGCCGACTGGGGGGACATCGCACCGACGAGCATCTGCTCTATGATGAAATCCTTCTCGGGCTTTACGAGGTATCTACCACCCAAAGCGGAGGCTATCTCGCTAACGAAAACACCCGACAGCAGAGAATCTTTCGGAATCATTCCGAACACATCTATGCCGTTCTTCTTCAGCACGTGCCCGGTAACGCTCTCGAGATAGGATCTCTTGTACCCAGACACCTGATTGAATATAACCCCCTTCATGTTGTTCCCGAAGAGCGCTTTTGCAGTTATTATTTCATCTATGACGTAATCTCCCGTGAACTTGGCTATCATAAGATCCTTCTCGTCGAGCATCTCGGAAACGCTTACATCACACAACCCCATCGCTCTGCCGAGTTGGTAGTACAGCGCCCCCTCTATCAGAACGACATCCTTTCCCTTCCTTACCTCCTCGTAGGCCTTCTCTATCCTCCTCTTAACGTCAACGATGTCCGCGGAAACCACGAACTCCAAGTAAGGTTTGTCCATGATGACGGGGCACACCGTATCCATATCGTCCTCGAGCTCCAACGCCTCCACGACCGCCTTTGCGTCTTCGTCGAGCAACTCATCTCCCACGTACCTTCCTATCCCTATGGGCTTGAAGAACCCGACCTCCAGTCCCCTCTCCTTCAGAATCTTGCCGAACGCTATAACGAATCCCGTTTTTCCCGAATACTCGTCTATGGACGATATCAGCATGATCCTCACCTCAAAACCATCTTAGCGTCAACAACACAACAACCCTTCTCGTAAACGAACACGGGGTTTAGATCCATCTCCACTATATCCTCAAAATCCAAGCTCAGCTTCGAAACCCTCAATATCACATCCACGACCGCATCTATGTCCGAAGGTCTCTCTCCCCTCACACCCTTTAATATCCTGTACGCCTTCACCTCCCTCACCATCTCGTAGGCGTCCTCCCTCGATATCGGCGCTATCCTGAACGCCACGTCCTTGAATACCTCCACGTATATTCCCCCCATTCCGAACATTATCAGCGGGCCGAACTGCGGATCCCTCTTCATTCCAACTATGACCTCCCTTCCGGCCGGCATCATCTTCTGAACCATTACTCCCTCGACCTCCGCCTTCAGATAATCCTCGGCCCTCTTCACGATCTCGTAGAAAACCCTCTTCACGTCCTCCCTTCCGACGTTGAGCTTAACGCATCCCACGTCCGTTTTGTGGAGTATGTCGGGGGATACGATCTTCATCGCCACCGGGTATCCTATCTCGTCCGCTATCTTCAAAGCCTCCTCGGCCGTCTTTGCTATACCGTACGGAGGAACGGGGATCCCGTAAGCCTTAAGGATCTCGAAGCTTTCGGCCGTTAAGACCTTCCTGTCCTTCCTCAACTCTATCTTGGCTTCGATCTCTATCTCCTCCACCTTCCTGTCGAGCTTCCCTTTCATCTCGTCGTAAAGCGTTGCGGATCTTAGCGACCTCACCGCCCTGACGGGATCCATGAAGTTCACTATCCCCTTCTCCTTCAGAAACTCCACCGCCCCCTTCACGCTGTCTCCACCCATGAAGCACGTCACCACGGGCTTTTCCACCTTCGCAACGTATTCCGAGGCCTTGAGAAAGTCTATCTGTGCGGTCGGAGTGAGTATAGCTATAATTCCACCGACGTTCGGATCCTTCGCGACGATCTCCAAAGCCCTCCCGAACCTATCCGCATCCGCATCTCCCAAGACGTCAACGGGATTGTAGACGTTCGCCATCGGAGGAAGGATCTTTCTGAGCTCATCTATCGTTTCCCTCTCGAACTTCGCGAGTTTGAGCCCCATCATCTCCACCGCATCCGAGGCTATCACTCCCGGGCCTCCGGAATTCGTCACTATCGCCATTCCCCCTTCCATCCCCCTTATCCTCGTCAGTATCAGAGAGAAGTCGAAGAGATCCTCCACGGACTCCGCCTCAACTACTCCGCACTGCCTGAATGCGGTTCTGTAGGCGACGAAGCTCCCGGCTAAGCTTCCCGTGTGGCTCGAAGCCGCCTTAGCACCGGCCTCGGTCTTACCGCTCTTGACCGCCACTATGGGCTTGACCTTGGCCACCTCCTTCGCCACCTCCATGAACTTCCTTCCGTCGCTCACGCCCTCCAAGTACAGCAGTATGACTTCGGTTTCGTCGTCTTCCTTCAGGTAGCTCATGAAGTCCGCCTCGTCCAGCACGGCCTTGTTCCCCAACGAAACTATCTTGCTGAAACCGACGTTGTTCGCCTTAGCCCAGTCGAGAACGGCGAGTATGAAGGCTCCTGATTGGCTCAGAAACGCCATGTTACCCTTCGGCGGCATCACACCGCTGAACGTAGCGTTGAGCCCGTTGGAGGTGTTTATTATTCCCAGACAGTTCGGCCCTACCATGTTTATCCCGTACCTCCTGCAGATCTCAGCTATATTCCTTTCGAGCTCGTAGTTCCCCGCCTCCTTAAATCCAGCGGTTATCACCACCGCGTTCTTCACACCCTTTCTCCCGCAAGATTCGAGGACATCGGCAACGGCGTTTGCGGGAACGGCTATCACAACGAGATCCACCTGTTCGGGGATGTCCTCGACGCTCGGATAACACTCGAAACCCAGAACTTCCTTGTATTTGGGATTGACCGCGTATACCTTCCCCTCGAATCCCTTAAGATTTTTCAGCAGAATATTTCCGACCTTGCCCTCTTTCGGCGTAGCGCCAACGACCGCAACGACTTTCGGATAGAACATGCTTTCCAGCATTTGAGAAAAGATAGATTTTTCTGATATTAGTAGTTTACTACGATCCGGGCGCTCTGAAACCAAAAGACTAATATATATAATTATGCCACCGTAATTTGGAGGGATAATTATGAAGAGGATTATACTGCTGTTGTTGATTTGCGTAGGTTTGGTGTTGGCCGGTTGCGCGCAAAAGCCGGGAGGAGTCACCACCCCGACGCCACCGCCGTCAACGCCCAAGGCTACGCCAACTCCCGTAAAGACGCCAACCCCAAAGCCTAAGCCAACAGCCACCCCTACCCCAGCTAAAGTGGAGAAGGCCGCTCCGGCCAAGCAGACCATAAACTGTGAGCTCTGCCACACGAAGGCGACGGAGTACAAGCCTCACGTTGAGGGCGGTAAGTACTGTCTCAAGTGCCACGGAAAGCCCGGAATGACCGTCGCCGAGGTCGCCCACTCCGTCCACAAGGGTGTCATAGGGTGTGACGTCTGTCACGGAAAGGCTCCGAACCTGACGATACCCAAGCCGAAGTATCCGGGTCAGAGCGTCTGTGTCAACTGTCACAACCCGAAGGATCCGACGAAGCCTTGCACGAACTTGGTGGAGATACACCACGGACACTGTGAGTTCTGCCACACCCAGCCCATAAACGTCATCCACAAGGCCGCGGACGAAAACTTCATAGGTAAGTAGCCATGAGGGCTAAAACCCTTCTAATTTTTATATTGATCTCAGCGATGCTCTGCCTGTGCGCGGGGAAGCAAGTGACGACTCCGACGCCACCGCCGTCAACGCCCAAGGCTACGCCAACTCCCGTAAAGACGCCAACCCCAAAGCCTAAGCCAACAGCTGTGGAGAAGGTCAAGCCCATAGACGGCGAATGCCTCAGGTGTCACGACAATCCTAAGATGAGTCTGGCCTATCCGCAGGTGTTCAGCATACCCGGGCACATCAACGGTTCGGCGTACTGCATATACTGTCACGTCCCCAACGTGACCAAGATGACCCCGCAGCAGATCGACGCTTACATAGCCAAGCTCCATCACGATACCAAATACGCGAAGGAGGGCAAGTGCGATTACTGCCACAAGTACGCCAAGGGGCCGAGCGTTAAGGTTTGCGGAACGTGTCACAATAACGGAAACCTGATCGCCATCCACACCCCGTATCATGTTGGATGTAAGGCCTGTCACGGTAACGATTTCATGAGAATTCACATGGAGAAGAAGCCGTTCCCACCGCAGTTCCCGATCCCAACGAAGAAGAGCGAGCAGAAGAGTGGTTGGGTTTAAATTTTTTAAACCTTCCTCCCGATTCTTCTCGGATGATATTGAAGGGTAGGGCTTGGAAGTTCGGTGACAACATATCCACCGACCACATCACCCCTGGTAGGTACTTCCACTTGAGGAGCAACATAGAGGAGTTGGCCAAACACGTTATGGAGGACGCGGATCCAGAGTTCATGAAGAAGTTCAAGCCCGGCGATTTCGTGGTTGGAGGTAGGAACTTCGGAATGGGGAGCAGCAGGGAACACGCCCCCTTGGCGTTGAAGGTTGCGGGGGTTTCAGCGGTTTTGGCCAAGTCCTTCGCGAGGATATTCTACAGGAACGCGATAAACGTCGGGCTGCCGGTTTTAATTGTCGACACCGATCCCATAGATTCCGGAGACGAGCTCGAGGTCGATCTCTCCACGGGAGTCGTTAGGGACGTTACTAAGGGGGTGGAGTTGAAGGCCAAGCCCCTGCCGGACATAATGATATCGATACTGAAGGAGGGGGGACTCGTAGAATACGTGAAGAAGCACGGCGATCTATGAAGGTCGCTATATACGGTTTCGGGGAGATCGGGAGCGTCGTGGCGAAGAGATGCTTGGACTTGGGATACGAGATAGTGAGCGTGGTGGACGTAAATCCATTTTTGGTCGGAAAGAGCCTTAAGGAGTTCGGTTTGGACTGCGACGTTAGGATCGAGAGGAGCCTCGGGGAAAGGGGGGACGTGGCGTTCGTAGCAACTGGCTCGTATCTCGACGCAGTCTATTCGCAGATAGAGGAATGCGTCAGGATGGGTTACAACGTCGTGAGCACGTGCGAAACTCTTAGCTATCCGGAGTTCAGGTATCCGGATTTGGCGAGGAAGATAGACGAACTCGCGAAGCGTTACGGGGTAACAGTGCTCGGAGCGGGGATAAATCCCGGATTTCTGCTCGACCTACTTCCCGTCGTAATGGCGACTCCGTGTCTTAGGGTGGAGAGGGTGTTCGCGCTGAGGAGCGTGGACGCGTCGAAACGTAGGTCGAGGTTTAGGAGGAAGGTGGGGCTGGGGTTGAAGGTTTCGGAGGCCAAGGATTTGGAGGGGCACGTGGGTTACGCGGAATCCGCTTTGCTGATAGCGGAGGCTCTGAACCTCAGCGTGGATGGTGTGAGGGAGGGACGGGAGTTGGTTTTGAAGGGCGACAGGGTTTTGGGAATGAAGGGTCACGCCTCGGCGATTAGCGGGGGAAAGGAGGTCGTGAGGGTGGAACTTCACGCCTACGCCAACGCCCCCGAGTTCGAGAGGATAGAGATTTCCGGAGACAATCCGGTTGTTTGGACGAGCGACGGCGTGAACGGGGACTTGGGAACCGTTTCGGTGTTGCTGAGGTTTTCCAAAGCAGTCGTCGAGCACGATCCGGGGTTGATAAAGGTCATAGATCTACTACGGTTCGTATGAGGACGATAGATCTGCCCCTTCACGACGGAAAGGCACCCTACTGGCTTTTGAGGAGGATGAGAGAACTCGCCAAGCCGATAGTGACGATCATAGTGGAGGAGTTCGGGGAGAGGGAGTTGTTGGAAAGGCTTTCGAGCCCCATATTCTTCCAATCGTTCTCAAACGTTCTTGGGTTCGACTGGAACTCCTCGGGTTCGACGACCGTGCTTATAGGAGTTCTCAAATCCGTTTTAAATTCCGAGGAGTTCGGGATAAGGGTTGCGGGAGGTAAGGGGAGGAACGCTCTAAAGACCCCGGAGGAGATAAGGGTTCTGGCGAACGACCTCGACGTCGATGCCGAAAAGCTCGTTAGAATCAGCAGGTTGACCGCGAAGGTGGACAACGCCGCACTTCAGGACGGATACGACATTTACGCGCACGCAGTAATCTTTTCCAAGAGATGGTGGATAGTGATACAGCAGGGGATGAATGCGGCCAAAAGGATGGCGAGGAGGTATCACTGGGAAGTTATGGAGAACGAACCGAGGATAGAGGAGCCCCACAGCGGAATAGTGGCGATGAGAAGGGAGAGGGAAGTGCTCAACCTTACCTCCTCCAAAAGCGAGGAGGCGAGGAAGGTCATGCTCGATGTGGTGAGGGACGGTTTCAGGAGGGACTACTTGAGGCTGATGTCCATCGGCGTGACTGTTCCGAGGAGAATAGATTGGAAGGCCGTCGAATTGGCGTACGAGCTTCAGCCGGAAAGGTTCGAAGATCTGCTCCTCGTTAGGGGCATGGGAAAGGGAACCATAAGAGCATTGGCTCTGATAGCCGATCTAATATACAACGCAAGCTACGACAGGCAGGATCCCGCGAAATATTGCTTCGCGCTGGGTGGGAAAGACGGTGTTCCGTTCCCCGTTAGAAGGGACGTTTACGACGAGGTCATATCGTTCATGAGGTCGGTCATAGAACAGTCCCGACTCGGAGATTTCGAAAAGAGAAAGCTTTTGAAGAAGCTCAGCGAACGTGTTCGGGGGCGAGCCTCGTTAGGATCTGATAGTCGGTTATGACGCCTATGGGTTCTCCTCCGTCCGTAACCACCACGAGCCTAACCCCCTCGTCCCTCATGATCTTCAGAACCTCCCTGATCTTGGTGTCCTTCTCGACCGTAATGACCTTCTCGTCCATGTGCTTCCTGACCTCCTCCTCGGCCTTTCCGTTAATGAAAGCCTTTACCGCGTTTGCGAGGGAGAAAATCCCTATGAACTTTCCGTTTTCGTTGACGGGGGCTCTGTGAATATTATGCTCCACGAGAACCTTGGACGCCTCCTTTACCGTGCTGTCCGCGTTAACGGTTATTATGGGGGAGGACATGTGCTCTTCGACGCGATCTTTTGGAAGCGCGAATATCTTCTGGATGTCTATTACTATCACGTTCTCCGTGTCGTCTCTGCCCGTGACCCTGCCGTAAACCATCATCTCGTTAACGGGCGTTGGGCCTATTATCACCTCGTCCCCGGGCATTATCCTCCTTATGTTCCCTATCACCCTCACCCTCGCTTGGCAGACTTCCGGATGGGAAAGCGAAGGAAAGTTCATCTCCTCCGCACTTAGATCCTCCATTAGAACTCCGTTAACTATCACTGGAACCTTTACCGCCTCGTCCGGCTTCGTTATGGCCAGAAGTTCGTAAGCCTTTGCAGTTGGCCTGTAACCCCCCTTCGGCCCCGGAGCTCCCTCCACGAGACCCAGTGCCCTCAGAGCCTGCATTTGATTTCTCACCGTTCCGGGATTTCTGTTTATCAATTCGGAAATTTCCTCTCCTTTAACCGGAGCTCCGCCCTTCTTTTTGTATAGCGTTATCAGAGCGTAGAGTATGTCTTTCTGGATGGGCGTTAGTTCTAACTCCATCAAAACACCTCTCGATGAGGAATTATAAATATTTTTCTTGAGAGATCGGCGTAAGGATTTTTAAGTTCCCGATAACCAAGCGTAAGGATGTTCGAGGCTAAGAAGTTGCCGACCGTGCTGACGGCGGAAGAATTGCTCGATAAAGCTTTCGGAAGGGCTTCGAAGGTAACGGGTAGGGGAAAGAGGGAGAAGACTATAAACAAACTCTCGACCGTTTCGAACGTTTTGAGGGATCACTTCAACAAGGTAATTAAGGGTCATCCCAACTACGACGACCTACCCGATTTCTACAGGGAGATGATAGACGTTCTCGTGGGAGTTAGGAGGATTAAGAAGGCTCTTGCAGCCTTGAATTGGGCCAACGAGATGACCCAGAGGATAATAACGAAGGGTATAAGGGAAATCAAGGCCGGAAGAAATCCCGAACGGGTTTTGAAGGCCACTTACGGAAGGATCGCATCGATAGTCGAGCAAATAGATCCGGAGCTCAGGTTTCTGAACGAGCTGAAGGTTAGGTTGAGGGAGATACCGTCGCTAACTAACGACCCAACGCTCGTAGTCGCGGGTTTTCCGAACGTGGGTAAGTCGAGCTTCGTCGCGAGGATATCGACGGTTAAGCCGGAGGTGGCGAGCTATCCCTTCACGACGAAGAGGATATACGTGGGATACACGGAGTTGGATGGCGTCAAGATTCAGGTTATAGACACCCCCGGCCTGCTCGACAGACCTATCCACAGAAGAAACGAGATCGAGAGAAGGGCTGTTCTGTGCTTGAAGCACCTTGCGAACTGTATTCTTTTCATAATCGATCCAACCGAAACCTGCGGATTTCCGATAGAAAGCCAACTGGCTTTGCTTGAAGAGATCGAAGATTCTTTCGACGTTCCGATAGTCAAAGCCTACAGCAAGGCGGACTTGCACGATAGAAGGGATCTGCCGGCGTTTTCGAGCGTCACGGGGGAGGGTATCGAAGAGGTTATGAAAATAATAAAGGAAAAAATGGGAATCAGTAGTAGGCGGTAGAGCTCGTAACCGACGAGTTCTCGTCGTATATCCAGCCGTCCTTTACGACTTTATCGACAACGAACGTGAATTCCGCCCCCGGATACGCCCTGATCCACGGGGTGTAGAATGTCGCGACCCCGTTCGTGTCGGTGTAAGACGTCACGTTCCCTATCACGATTCCCTCCCAATGCCCGTAAACCTCAGCAGAATCGACGGGGTTTCCAGAAAGATCGACGACCTTAACCGTAGCCACCGCGTAGCACCATCTCCACCTTCCGAAGATGGTTACGTCCACGGACTGCACCTTCATAACGTTTACCGCCTTGAACGTCGTGTTCGTTACGATTTCAGAGGGGGTTCCCTCGTTTCCAGCCCTATCTATCGCGGTAACGTAATAGCTGTAAGTGGTGTTCGGTTGCAGGTTTTTGTCCGCGTAAGCGGTGGTGTTCACGGTCGCAATAGCTACGAAAGTTCCGTTCGTGCTTCTGTAGACCCTATACTTCACCGCATCGCTAACCGGATTCCAGCTAAGATCGATTTCGAACGGCGAGACCGTTACGGCCTTCAATCCTGTGACTTCGGCTGGTGGTGTCGTATCCACAACGAAGCTCCAAGTTGCGCTGGCATTTTCGTAACCGTTCCAAGCTTCGACTTTAACGGTGTAGTTTCCGTCGGGCAGATTTGCGGTGTAGGAGATCGTCGATCCGTCGAAGGTTGCGTTGACTACGACCCCGTTCAAAAGCATCCTCGCCCCGTCGGCGTTGACGACTTCAGCCGAAATCGTTACGGTGGAGTGGTTCAGATACGCTCCGTTCGGTGGACTTATCGGATTTACGATCACCTCAGACGTCCTATTCAGAACGTATTCCACCGCCCTCGTCGCGTTGACCAAACCGTAACCGTACCCGGGATCCTTGCCCGGCAAGCCTAAATCGTCTGCGGTTTGATCCAGAATCGTTCTGATTTCCGTGTTGTTCAGACCGAACTGCTTAAGCAACGCAACTACTCCACTGACGTGGGGACAGGCCATGGACGTTCCGCTTAGGATCCCGTAGTTCGTGCCGAGGGGTGAACCGTACGTAGGCAAGGTCGAATTGATATCGACGCCCGGAGCGACGAGCTCAACGAAATCTCCCGTGTTGCTGAAGGATGCCAACTTATTTGAGCTGTCCACGGCACCAACCGCTATGACCGAATCGTACGCTGCGGGGTAAGAGTACTCCGTCGTGTTTACGTTTCCGTCACCCTCGTTTCCGGCCGCTGCAACTAAAACTATCCCAGCCTTGTACGCTGCGTCGCACGCCAGCTTTAGAGATAGAGAATCGTAGGAGGATCCCCAGCTCATGGATATCACGTCCATGTGGTGTTGAATCGCCCACTCTATTCCGGCAATACAGTCTGAAAGTAGGCCAGATCCAGAGGAGTCCAAGACCTTGACCGCGTAGAGGTTGACCTTCGGAGCGACGCCGACGAGTCCGTAATCGTTTAGGGTTGCTGCTATTATTCCCGCACAATGGGTGCCGTGTCCGTTATCGTCGAGCGGATCCGTGTCGTTGTTAACGAAATCGTATCCTCCCTTGTAGAGAGGAGCCAAGTCCGGGTGGGTGTAGTCTATTCCCGTGTCTATCACGCAGACGTTTACGCCAACGCCCATCGTGTAATTCCAAACGGAGTCGGCCTTCACATCCCGAACGTTCCAAGGAACGATGTCGGTGTAGTTGGCGAACCCGTAAGCGTGAACCCTTACGTTCGGTTCCACAGCCAGAACTCCCCTCAACCTCCTGACCTTTTCAACTGCATTCTTCGGAAGATCAACGACCATCGCGTTTATTATGTGAAACTCCCTCTTTATTTTGCCGTTACAACGCTTTATGGCGATCTTGTCCTGCATGCACGGTTTGTGTTTGTATAAAACGATATACTCATTCGCCAACGCGGTTCCTTGAATTAGAACGAACAATAAAATTAACAAAATCGTTTTCCTCATGAATTTCGATTGATCGTTTCAAAAATATATGCGTTTCGAAAATCTAAAAAAATTCGACCCTTATCTTGCTGTATGAGCAAGGTCGTTCTTTCGTATTCGGGCGGTTTGGACACCACCGTCTGCATTCCTCTGCTCAAGGAAAAATACGGTTTTGATGAAGTCGTAACCGTCACGGTGGACATAGGTCAGCCCGAAGATGAGATAAAGAAGGCGGAGGAAAGGGGCAAGAGGTATGCGGATAGGCACTACACCGTAGACGCTAAGAAGGAATACGTGAACGCCCTATTTCAACTGATAAAGGCGAACGGGTGTTACGAAGGCTATGTTTTGGGAACAGCTTTGGCGAGGCCGATAATAGCGGAGAAGGTCGTTGAAGTTGCCAAGAAGGAGAAAGCGGATGCGATAGCGCACGGATGCACCGGCAAAGGCAACGATCAACTGAGGTTCGAGAACGTGTTCTACCAGCACGGATTCAGGGTTATAGCTCCGATGAGGGAGCTCAACCTTACGAGGGAGTGGGAAATCGAATACGCCCAGAAGCACGGCATAGACGTTCCCGCGACGAAGGAAAAGCCCTACAGCATCGACGAGAATCTGTGGAGCAGGAGCGTGGAGGGGGGAAATTTGGAGGATCCGACGTTCATTCCTCCCGAGGACGTATGGGAGTGGACTGCCAATCCGACCAAAACTCCGGATGAGCCGGAAATAGTGAAGATAGAGTTCGAGAGGGGTGTGCCGGTAGCGTTGAACGATGAGGAGATGGACGGGCTCGAGCTAATAAGGAAGCTGAACGAGATCGGTGGAAGGCATGGGGTGGGGAGGACTGACATGATCGAGGATAGGGTTCTCGGGCTGAAGTCGAGGGAGTGCTACGAGCATCCCGCCGCAACCATACTAATAACCGCCCATAGGGATTTGGAAAGGCTCGTGCTTTCGAGGAGGGAGCTTAAGTTCAAGTCAATCGTGGAGGAGGAGTGGGCCGAATTGGTTTACTACGGCCTGACTAACGATCCGCTGTTCGATGCCCTAAACGCCTTCATAGACAGGACTCAGGAAAGGGTGACGGGGTGGGTGAAGGTCAGGCTGTTCAAGGGCAACGCCATGCCCGTGGCGAGGTATTCTCCCTACTCGCTCTACAAGCCGGAACTTACGTCCTTTGACACGACAGCAATAGATCAGAGGTTCGCGGAGGGATTCTCGAGATTCCACGGTTTGCAGGGCAGAATATATAGGGACGTTATGTCAAAATTAAAGTCCGATTAAATTTTTAAATAACATTATTAAACGTTTGGCATGGATGTTGTATTGCTGATACTCATCGCCGGATTTGTCGTAGGCATCGCAGGTTTTTCTCTGATGATCGTATCGATATACAACAGATTTCAGCAGTTGAAAAACGGTGCTGAGGCCACGCTCGGACAGATCAAGGTCGCTTTGAAAAAGAGGCTCGACATGCTTACGGAGTTGCTCGAATCCGTTCAGAGCTACGCGAGATTTGAGAGGGAGACGCTCGAAAACGTTACGAGGATGAGGACGGAAGTTCTAAAGGTCTTATCACCCGAAGAGATCCAAAAGATAGATAGAGAGTCGAGACGGATTTTGGGAAAAGTTCTCGTTGCGGTTGAGAACTATCCGGATCTGAAAACTTCCCAAACCGTTCAGAAGCTAATGGATGCGGTTAGGGAGGTAGAAGATGAGATAGCGAGGCAAAGATACACGTACAACAACATAGTTCAGGAGTTCAACACGAAGATAGACACAATTCCGTCGAACTTTGTCGCGGCGATGTTCGGATTTAGGAAAATGGGTTACTTGGAGTTCGATGACATCACGGGAAGGCCAGACCTAAGGTGGAGCGTATGAGCTTTGGATTCCTGATTTTGATCGTCTTAGTGTTGATACTCTTCAAAAATCCGAAGATCCGAGCATTCTCGAACCTGAGCGAAGGAAAGCAGTTGGCGGTTGTTTTGATTTTAGTATTTCTGATGGGTTTGGCCGGGGTCTATTTCGCAACGTCGTTGGGAAAAACAGCCCCTCTTACGGCCGATTATACCGCAAAGATTACGATAAACGGAAATCTGACGCTCACGGAGAACTACGTCTATCACGTTCACGAAGTTAAGTTCAGAATGCTGTTCAGGAACTGGAAAGTCCCGATGTTCGTAAAGGGTTCGGCTGTCAAAGGTAGGCCACACATAACGCTGATCGATGCGAAGGGCGATGGGATACGATACGCGAAGGATTACTTTGGAAGAGTCGTAGTTTGGAATGGAAGCTCTTTTGTGAAGAAGTTTGTGGAAAACTTCGCGGAGAGAAACGAAGTGGGAATCGTAAATTTGAATAAGTTCGAAAAGGGAGACTACGAAGCCAAATACGAGTTCGTAGTCTTTCCTCCGATTCAGAGCGACGGAAAATACGACCACGTAAACCTCAAGTTGGCCGACAGGCACGTTCCGTATCGACACGTTAAGATAGTCGTAGAAGATCCGCACAACGCTGTGGTAAGGCTGTATCCTCACCTTCCAAGTTTCAACGTTCGCAAGGTTGGAGGATCTTGGACAATCGAAGGTGTTGCGCCTCAAGACAGCTTGGTTGAGGTGGAGATGGTTCTGAAGCACGGAGCGGTAAAAGGGGCAACCGTTAGCTTCGGTGGAAACGTTTTGGAGGTGACGGAGTCTGAAAACTCGAAATATTACGGGAAAAGGGAGTTCGTAAGTTTGACGGTTACGATTGCGAAGGCTTTGGTGCTGGCGTTTCCGATCATAGTTGTGGGTATTTACGTTCTCTATGGCAGAGAGAGGAAATTCACGGTTCCCGAATTTTTAAGCTACGTTCCGAGGAAGAGAAAACCATGGCTCGTGAACTTGGTTTTCAAAGGAGACGCCTTCAAGTTAGATGAAGACGGATTCTACGCAACTCTCTTGGATTTACAAAGAAAGGGGAACGTAGAGATTGAAAGTCAGGGTGACGAGCTCAGGATAAAGATTCTGAACCCGGATACGAAGGACAGATACGAAGAACTCGTTCTGAGATTTTTGGAGAGGTTTTCGGAGAACGGCATATTCGATACCAAAAGGATCAAAGATAGGATAAGCAGAGATACGCACTTTTCCCACTCAATAGCGAGCTGGTTTAACAACGTCCTGACCTACGAAGATAGAACGATCGCCGAGAAGTTCGTCGAGAATAGGGGCAAAAACGTTTTCAAGTATATTTCCGTTCTGTTCCTATTCCTCTCTCTTTTGTCCCTCACGTGGGTCGTTCCAATGCTCGATCTATTCCCAAACGCCGTGCAGGTTCCTATGCTCACGCTCGTGGCGTTCTTCCAGAGTTTCATCTGCTACATGACACCCACACAGCTCTTCGGGAGGTGGAAGGGTGATCACTATAAGGAGAAGCTGGAGTGGGATGCTTTCAGGAGATTTCTCTCGGACATGGCGATGATAAAGAGGTACGCACCCGAGGATATCTCGATCTGGAAGGACTGGCTCGTTTACGGAACCGCTTTGGGCGTGGGAGAGAAGGTCGCCAAGGCCATGGGTGCTCTGAACGTAAAAGTCCCGGAGGTTTACACCTACTACTGTTTTGGAACCTTCCTGACGACGTGGATTTCCACCGCACCGAGCGGAGGTGGATTCGGTGGGGGTATGGGTGGGTTTGGAGCGGGAGGTGGTTTTGGAGGTGGTGGAGCCGGAGGTAGGTAGAAGACGATAATTAAAAAATAAAGTTATTCCTCCAAGTGAACCTTTATCTTGTGCAACAATTCTGCCGGTGTCTTTATCGGATATTCGAGCTTCTCCAAGATCTCCTCCGCCTTCTTGCCCTTGATTACCAAGCCCTTGAGTCTCTCCATAAGCTGATCCTTCTCCACCGGG
>Ga0256914_1000867_pt1 | contig 29188 bp, 21 predicted proteins | sample HulkmetaG_FD_191571 | JGI IMG/M metagenome (GOLD analysis project Ga0256914, IMG submission 191571) | Hydrothermal chimney microbial communities from Main Endeavour vent field at the Juan de Fuca Ridge, Pacific Ocean - Hulk | ecosystem: Environmental > Aquatic > Marine > Hydrothermal vents ... | reverse complement strand
CGAGAAGGTCCTCCTCCACATTCCCTGGTACGCCGACCTCCTGGAGGCCCGTGCCGACGGAAGGCCCCTCTCTCCCCAGGGAAAGGTCCTGGATCTCCCCTCGGACACCCGCGAGGTGGTCCTCCGCTTCCGCAGGGATCCATCCCAGTGGATCGACTTCTCCTCGGCCCTCCGGGCCTGGAAGAAAGAATACGCCAGGCGGTACAGGATGTGGCGGAAGGAGAACCCCCGCCTCTCCCCCTTCGTGGTCTTCCCGGAAAAGCGATTCCTGACCCCCCAGGAGAGAGAGAAGGAGGCCCGTACCTTCCGGAGGGACCTGGACGAGGCTGAAGGGAGACCAACCCGGGCCTCCACCCACCAGGCCGGCCGTCCCCCTTCTCTCGCCGTGGACGGCAGGATCGAGGCCGACTCCGCCTGGATCCCCGCACCTTCGGACCCCGCCCCCTGGTGGCAGGTCGACCTGGAGAGGGTGGTCCCTGTCCGGAGGATTCTCCTCCTCCCCGCACCGGGAAGGGGACCTTTCCGGGCCCGGATCTCGGGAAGCCGGGACGGGAAGAATTGGACTTTCCTGGCCGATCTCCACTGGACGGGGAGGTCGGACCGAAGGCCTTACCTGCCTGCCTTCCTGCCGACCACGCCCTGCAGGTACGTGAAAGCAACCCTCCCTGGGAGAAGGAGGCGCCGGGGAATCGCGGAGATCCGGATCTTCCGCTCCCCACCGGACTGGCGGCGCCCGGCCCGAACGGCGGGAAAGCCCGGAAAGAACCTGGCACTGGGAAGACCCGTCCTCTCCTCCCCGTGGGAAAAGGGATGCGAACCGGAGCGGGCCGTGGACGGCCTGACTTCCTACGAGAAGGGCTTCTGGGCGGGGGCGGCCCCACCCCCTCAATGGCTCCTCGTGGACCTGGGAAAGGTCTATCCCGTCTCCTCTGCAAGGATCTTCTTCTACGCCGGAGACCAGCGGGCCTATGCCTTCCTCCTGGAAGGTTCCCCCGACGGCAGGAGGTGGCGGACCATGGTGGATTTCTCCAACTGGCCCCAGCCCGCCTCGAAAAAGGGCCTCCTCGTCGCCTTCGGAGCCAGGCCGACCCGTTACGTACGTATCGTGGTCACCGAAAACACTGCCAACACGAGCGCCCACGTGGCGGAGCTCCAGGTCTTCCAGGACTGACCCGGCCACCGGGTGCCCCAGGCCCGGTCCTCCGGACCGGGCCTGGGGCGCTCCCTTCCACCGACTTTCCCGGGAAAACCCCGCCGGAAGGACGGGGAATCCGGTTCAGAACTTGAGCACGCCGTAGTCCGTCGTCTTGAGGCCTCCCGGGTAGTTGGGGTCGAAGACCACCCACTGGAAGTAGTAGGTTCCCGAGTAGTACCGCGAGACGTAGAGCCGGAAATCGGCCTTCCCCCGGGAATCGGCCTTCCGCGGGTAGGGCCAGCGGAATCCCACATTGAGGAAACACTTGTTGGCACCCATGTAGGAAAGGTCGATGGGGAGCTTCAGGAAGTAGAAGAGCTTGTCGCTGGTCCCCCAAAGGGCCAGGACGGGAGCCCCCGCGGGAGCCCCGGAGAGGGTCACGTCGAAGTAGGTCCCCTTGGTGACGTTCCCAGTGGATGCGGGGCCCAGGACGGGCTTGGGGTTCGGGCATCCCCCGGACTTCACGGTCCAGGTCGCGCCACCCCGGGGAAGGATGTAGAAGTAGAGGCTCCCATAATATCCATCGGCGTATCCGGTGCCCGGCCCGGGCGTGCAGTAGCCCTTGAACTTGACCGTGAGGACTTTCTTCCCCTGGACCACGACCGGAATCTTCTTGTACTCGTAGTTGTAACCCTTCCGGTTCACCGACTTCCGGTAGAGCACGTTCGACCCGGAGAGGATCTGCAGGTCCACGGAAGCGTTGTCGTAGACGTAGGCGTAGGCCCGGAGGTCGAGGAGGACGCTCCCCGTTCCGGAAAGGGTCACCTTGTATACTTGGTACCCGTAATTACCCGCCTTGTCGGAGGTGGTCCCCATGGACTTGTGGCCCGAACCCTTCCGGGCGTAGGCGTAGTTGGAGATGTAGACCCTGTTGAAGTTGTAGCTTCCGTAGGAGTAGGGGCCGGAGACGTAGGTCCTGAGATAGGTGTAGGAAGGCTGATACTCGTAATAATACTTGTAATCGTACCGGCCGAAAGTGTAGTTGGCGGGGAAATACCGGTGAACCGTCTTGTTGTTCGATTTCACCAGCTTGAATCCCGCCTCGTTCACGGTTGCGACGGTTGCCGTCACCTGGGCGGAGAGGGGCAGGCAAAGAAAGGCCCCGGAAAGAAAACCGAACCAAATCTTCCGCATTTTACACCTCCTTGGGTCGAAGGGCGCCAGGGAGGAATCCATTGGTGCCCGAACCGGGACACCTGTCAATGGCCTGCCCGCAGGAAACCGATTTGACACAGAATCAACCAAGTCGTTACACCCCTGGCCCGGCCTTCCGGTGACGAGCCGAACGGCGGTAGAAGGCAAGGAAACGGTCCGTTCCCCGGGAAAGATCGAAAAAAAGGGCCCTTTCCCGGGACCTTGCGCCGGCAAGGGCCAGGGCCTCCCGGTCCCCCAGGAGGGAGGCCGCCGCCCCGGCGAGGTCCTCCGGTTTCCTGCTCGCCGCAACCAGGCCGCCGCACCCCTTCTCCAGCAGGTCCGGGACCCCTCCCACCGGCGGGGCCACAACGGGCACCCCGGCGGCCATGGCCTCCACGGCGGCCAGGGGCAGTCCCTCGTTCCTCGAGGTCAGGACCAGGAGGTCCAGCCCGGCGAGGAAGGAAGGCATGTCCTCCACGTGGCCGAGCCACTCCACCGGTGAGGGGATGGGGCGGACTTCCTGAAGAAGAGGCCCCCCTCCGGCCGCGGGAAAACGGGTCCCGGGAAAACGGCGGGCCAGAAGACCCGCCACCTCCGCGAAGAGGAAGGGATCCTTCACGGGAACGAGCCTCCCCGCCCAGCCCACGACGAGCCCCTTCCCCCCAGGAGGGTCCTCCTCCTTCCTCCCTCCTCTCCCTTCGCCGGCCTTCCGGAAGGGTGCCAGGTCCAGGCAGGGCTCCAGTACGGTGATCTTCCTCTCCCGGGCCACCCCCAGACGGACAAGGTCCTCCTTCACCCTGGAGGAGACGGCCGTGATCCCCGTGGAGACCAAGGCCAGGAGGGCCTCCACCATCCGGAGGGCAAGGGAACGGGCCGGGGAGAAGTAGCCCTCGAAGACGTGGCCGTGGAAGGTGTGGATCCTGAGGGGGACCCCTTTCGCCAGGGCCGCCGCCCTACCCAGGGCCCCCGCCCGAGCCATGTTGGTGTGGACCAGGTCCGGCCGGAAACCATCGATCACCCGGCCCAAGCCGGCCAGAGCCGGAAGGACGTCCGCCTTCCCCCCCTTCCCCAGGCCGGGAATCCGGACCAGGTGGATTCCTCTCCTCAGGGCCTCCTCCTCCCAGGAGGGCTCGCCGGGGGAACAGGCCCCGACAGCCAGGAGGTTCCTGATGCCTTCCCGCTCCAGGCGGGGAAGGAGGTCCAGGGCCTGGCGGGCCGGACCACCGGCGTTCAACCGCGTGAAGACATGAAGCACCCGCATGGATCGCCTTCCGCCAAGGAAGGTAAAGACGCGCGGGGAGAGGAAGATCTTCCTCTCCCCGCCGGGGGAACCCGTGGAATCGGGAAGGATCTTACAGCCCTGGGAGCTGGGTGCTCATCAGGAAAAGGTGGTAGAGGGTGAGGGAGAAATACATGGCGAAGACCAGGCCCAGGCCCGCCTGGGCCATGCGGAAGTTCCGGGCCAGGCAGAGGAAACCCAGGCAGAGCCCGATTCCCAGGCTCTTTGCCAGGACGAATACCCAGGGGCCGAGCTCCAGGAGGTAGAGGGCCACGGGATTCACTTCCTGGGCTCCTTCGCCCAGGAAGAAGAGGGTGAAGTAGGCGTCGACGATGTTGAAGGTCGCCACCAGGAGGAGGACCAGGAGGAGGAGGGCCCCGTGCTGGTCCACGAAGTTGCCGTATTTCTCGCCCTTGCGCCTCCCGCCCCACCGGCGCCCGCCGAAGAGGGTGTAGCGGCTGAACATGGGCGTCGGAGCCTTCCTGCGGTCCAGGGTCCTCCGCCTCTCCTCTTCCAGGTTCATTCCCCTAGCTTTCCCCATGGGTCTTCCCCCTTTTCCCGGTGCCTTCCTCTTCCTGGGAATTCTACCCCCGAGCCTGCTTTTAGGTCGGTAGGAGGGGAAAAATGGCCGTCCGATCCGGGGCGCCTCTCCTTGGAACCCTTCCCAATCCCCTTCGGGCCGACTAACCTGCCGGGCTGGATCCTTTTCCCCCCGGACCCCGAGGAGCTCCATGGCCAGGAAAGCCGCCGTCCCACCACAAGTACAGTTGCGCGTCTCCGCCGAGGGACGCCATCCCCACTTTCCCAGGAAGATGGTCCGCAAACCGGCCCTCCTCGTGCCTCCCGGTTCGGTGGTGAGAGTCAAGGACAAGGACGGCCGTTTCCTGGGCCAGGGATTCTACAACCCCCGGGCGGGACTCAGTCTCAGAATGGTCACCTGGCGCAGGGACGAGGCTGTGGACCTGGCCCTTCTCACAGGAAGGCTCGAGGCGGCCGTCCGGCTTCGCAAGGAGGTCCTGAGACTGGACAGGGTCACCGACGCCTACAGGCTGGTTCACGGCGACGGCGACGGCCTCCCCGGCCTGGTGGTGGACAAGCTCGGCTCCATCCTGGTGGTGGAGATCCGACTCCTCGGGATGCAACCCTTCCTGGACGGCCTTGGGCGAAGGCTCCGAAAGCTCGTCCCCAACCAGGGCATGGTCCTGACCACCGACGAGAGGGCCGCCAGGATCGAGGGCCTGGAGCCTCCGCCTCCCCCACCCAAGGACCTGGAGGTGAAGGTCCGGGAAGGAAAAGCACGCTTCCTGGTCCGCCCCGGCCAGGGCCACAAGACGGGTTTCTTCTGCGACCAGCGGGACCAGCGCCTCCAGGTGGGCCGGTTCGCCAAGGGAAGGCGGGTCCTGGACCTATGTTGTTATTCGGGAGGATTCGCCGTCCAGGCCGCCCTGGGGGGGGCCCGCTCGGTGACGGCCCTGGACCTGGACGAGAAGATCCTTCCCCTGGCCCGAGCCAACGCCAAGCTCAACCAGGTCAAGATCTCCTTCCGCCACGGCGACGCCTTCGACTTCCTCAGGGAGGCCGCTTCGGCCGGGAAGGAGTGGGACCTGGTGATCCTCGATCCCCCAGCCTTCGCCCGGGGGAAGGGCCAGGTCACCCAGGCTGTGGAGAAATACCAGGACCTGAACCGCCTCGCCTGGAAGGTCCTGGCCCCGGGAGGCCTTCTCCTTTCCTGCTCCTGCTCCCCCCCCGTGGGCCCGGAGCTCTTCCTCAAGGCCCTCAGGGGGGCGGTGGAAGGCTTCTCCGGCCTGGCCCGGGTCCTGGGAACGGGCGGAGCCGGCCCGGATCACCCCCTCCATCTCCATTGCCCGGAAACCCGATACTTGAAAACGGTATGGCTCCAGAAGGAAAGGTAGGCGAAACAGGCCGCCCAGGGAGGCGAGGATGCCCGAACTCTCCATAGTCGTCCCGGTATACAACTCGGCCGAGATCCTCCCCGAGCTCTACCGCCGCCTGTGCACGGTCCTCGAGAAAGAAGGAATCTCCTTCGAGATCCTCTTCGTCGAGGACAAGAGCCCGGACGACCTGAGAACGGTTCTCCGCAACCTCCGGGAGAAGGACGAAAGAGTGAAATTCCTGGCCTTTTCCCGGAACTTCGGCCACCAGACGGCGGTTACGGCCGGCCTGGACGCCGCCTCGGGAAGGGCCGCAGTGGTCATGGACGACGACCTCCAGGACCCGCCGGAGGTGATCCCCTCCTTCCTGGAGAAGTGGCGCCAGGGCTACCACGTGGTCTACGGAATCCGCCGGGCCAGGAAGGAACCCCTCTGGAAGCGGGCGGCCTACCACGCCTTCTACCGGCTCCTGGCCGGCCTGGCCACCCTTCCCATCCCGCCCGACGCAGGGGACTTCTGCCTCTACGACAGATCGGTCCTCCAGGTCCTCCGGGCCATGCCCGAGAGGACGAGGTATCTCCGGGGCATGCGTGTCTGGGCCGGGTTCCGCCACACGGGAATCGAATACGACAGGCCCTCCCGTGCCTCGGGGGAGAGCACCTACTCCCTGGGGATGCTCCTGGACCTGGCCACCCGTGGGATCACGGGTTTCTCCACCTTCCCCCTTCGGATCGCCTTCATCCTGGGGGCCGCCGCCGCCCTGGGCGGCTTCCTCCTCGCCCTCGGACTGGTCTGCCTCAAGCTCTTCTACGGCGTGGACGTGCCCGGGTGGACTTCCCTGGCGGTCATCTTTCTCTTCTTCTCGGGCCTGATCCTCCTCTCCCAGGGAATCACAAACGAATACCTGGCCAGGATCTTCGAGGAGGTGAAAGAGCGTCCCCACTACGTGGTGGAGGAATCGGGAGGAATCCCCCTGGACCACCCCGCCCGGAGGCCTCCCGAGGAAGGCCCGGGTTCCTCTCCCGGAAACACGCCTGCGCCGTGAATCGCCCTTTTCCCCGGCCTCCCGGGTCCTGCCGTTCCACGCCGGAAGGGATGGCGGGGAAAAAAGGAAGCGATCTCCCGCCCGGCACTATTCCCGCAAGGTGCCCCCCACCTCGGGAAGGGCCCTGCGGAGGCGGTCGAGGAACTTCTTCTCGTCCTTGTCCCCCAAGGTCCGGTCGGGGGAGAGGAGGGTCACGTGGAAGGCCAGGCTCTTCTTTCCCTCTCCAAGGGAGGGCCCCCGGAAGACGTCGAAGAGTTCCACCTTGGATACCAGTTTCTTTCCCGCTTCGCGGATCAACCGGGCCACTTCCCCGGCTCTTTGGTCTTCCTCCACCACGACGGCCACGTCCACCAGGATGGGCGGATAAGTGGGAAGGGGAACGTAGCGGCGCTCCACCTTGGGAGCTGCCAGGAGAGCCTTCAAGTCCACCGAGAACAGGGAAACCCGGCAGGAAACACCCAGGGCGTCCGCCGCCGAGGGATGGAGGTCACCCATGAAACCGGCGATCCCCCCTCCCACCCGAAGGACCAGGGAACGGACCGGATGCAGGTAGGGCGGCGCCCCGCCCTCTTCGAAGAGGTCGAACTCTCCTTCCCCCAGGTCCAGCCTCTCCACCAGGTGTTCCAGGCCGCCCTTCACCTCGACGAAGGGATCCTCCCCCTCCTTCCGGGCGAGAAGGCCCGCCGCCTGGCGCACCTCCAGGGGTTGCCCCCTCTCGTCCCGGACCTCGGGCCTGTAGCCCTTTCCGATCTCGAAGAGGCGGACCTCGTCGTGGTGGCGGAGGTTCAACTCCAATGAGCCCAACAGGCCGGGAAGGACGTCCCGCCGGATCCTGGAGAGGTTCTCGGCGATGGGATTCTGAAGAACCAGGTATTCCTCCCCGGCGATGCCGAGCCTCTCGGCCAGTTCGTCGGGAAGGAAGGAGTAATTGTAGGCCTCCCGCATCCTGAGGTCCCCCGAGAGGATCCGCCGGACCTTCCGGTCCAGGACCAGGGCCGGGTCCTTCCAGGTGAGATCCAGGGCCGCCATGGGCGCCTTGGGCGGGATGTTGTCGTACCGGTAGATCCGCCCGATCTCCTCGATGAGGTCGTCCTCGATGGAGATGTCCTTCGTGGCCCGGAAGCTCGGAACGTCCACCTTCCAGCCATCGGGAGAGGGGTGGAGGACGAAGCTCAGGGAGGAGAGGATCTTCTCGATCTTCTCGTCCGGGATCTCCACGCCCAGCTTGAGGGCCACCCGTTTGCGCCTCAGAGGAACCTGGAGCCCTGGAAACTTCCAGCCGCCGGCGTCCACGGCGGGACCGGCGGGCCGGGCTCCCGGGCAGACCTCGTCCAGGAGCTCGACGAACTTGAGGACCGCCGTCATGGCGAGCTCGGGGTCCAGGCTCTTCTCGAAGCGGGCGCTGGACTCGCTCCTCAGGCCCGTACGGAATGCGGTGCGCCGGATCGTGGCGGCGTCGAAGTTCGCGCTCTCCAGGAGCATCTTCTTCGTCTCGGGCCGGATCTCCGAATCCTCTCCCCCCATGACCCCGGCCAGGGCCACGGCGCCCCCGGCGTCGGCGATGACCAGGTCCGCCGGGGTGAGCCTCCGGTCCATTCCGTCCAGGGTGCGCAGGACCTCACCCTCACCGGCCCGGCGGACCCGGATCTCCGGGCCCCGCAACCGTTCCAGGTCGAAGGCGTGCATGGGCTGGCCCAGGTCCAGGAGGAGGAAGTTCGTCAGGTCCACGATGTTGGAGATCGGCCTCTGGCCCACGGCCGCCAGGAGATAGCGCATCCAGGCCGGGGCGGGTCCCACGCTCAACCCCTCCAGGACCAGGCCGATGTAACGCTTGCAAAGGTCCCCGGCCTCGATCCGGATGGGAACGGTCTCCCCTTCCGTGGGGAGGGAGACCGGGCCCACGGCGGGCCTCAGGTCCCGGCCGTAGAGGGCGGCAAGCTCCCGGGCGAATCCGTAGTGTCCCCACAGGTCGGGCCGGTGGGTGATGGACTTGTTGTCGATCTCCAGGATCGTGTCCAGGACGGGAAGGACCTCGGTCAGGGGTTTCCCCACGGGGGAATCGGGGGGCAGGACCAGGATGCCCTCGCTCTCCTCGGCAAGCCCCATCTCCTGCTCGCTCAGGATCATCCCCAGGGAGAGGGCCCCCCGGATCTTGGTCTTCTTGAGCTTGATTCCGCCGGGAAGGGTGACCCCCGCCCTCGCGAAAGGCACCTTCTGGCCCTTCGCCACGTTCGGGGCTCCGCAGACCACGTCCAGGGCCTCCCCGCTTCCGTCGGCTACCTTGCACAGGTGCAGGTGGTCCGAGTCGGGGTGGGCCTCGCAGGAAAGGACCTCCCCCACGACGACGTCCTTCAACTCGGCCCCGAAGGTCTCGACGCCCTCGATCTCGGCCACGGAGAGCGTCAAGTCCCGGGCGACCTCCTCGGGGGAGATCCCACCCAGGTCCACGTAACGACCGATCCAGTTGAGGGAGAGCTTCATACCTCAGAACTGCTCCAGGAACCTCAGGTCCCCGCCCATGAAGAGGCGGATGTCCTGGATTCCGTAACGGACCATGACGAGCCTCTGGAGGCCCATCCCGAAAGCGAATCCCGTATACTCCTCGGGGTCGACGCCGCCGGCGCGGAGCACGTTGGGGTGGACCATCCCGCATGGGAGGAGCTCGATCCACCCGCTGGCCTTGCAGACCGGGCACCCCGCCCCGTCCTTTCGCCCCGTTCCCCCGCAGAAGGGACAGTTCACGTCCAGCTCGAAGCCGGGCTCCACGAAGGGGAAGTACCCCGGCCGGAGGCGGACCTCGACGTCCCTCTCCAGGATGGCCCGAAGACAGGTCTTCATCGTGTGGATCAGGTGGGCCACGGAGATTCCCTTGTCCACCACCAGGCCTTCCATCTGGTAGAAGGTATGTTCGTGGCTGGCGTCCACCACTTCGTGGCGGAAGCACCTTCCCGGAACGATGGCCCGGATCGGCAGGGGGAACCGCTCCATGGCGCGGATCTGGACGGGCGAGGTGTGGGTCCGCAGGAGGAGGCCCTCTTCGATCCAGAAGGTGTCGTGGGCGTCCCGGGCCGGGTGGTCCTTGGGAATGTTCAGAGCCTCGAAGTTGTAGTAGTCCAGCTCCACGTCGGGTCCGTCCAGGACCATGAAACCCATGCCGGAGAAGACGTCCTCCAGTTCCTCCTGGACGATGGTGATGGGGTGGAGCCTCCCCGTATCGGGCCGAACTCCCGGTTCGGTCGGGTCGGGGGGAGGCACCTTGAGGGAGGCCTCCTTGGCCAGGGCCTTGAGCTCCCGGCGGCGGGACTCCAGGAGTTCCCGCACTTCCTCCTTGAGGCGGTTCACCAGGGCTCCCGCGGCGGGGCGTTCCTCCTTGGGCAAGGCACCCAGGCCCTTCAGGAGGTTCTTCACCTCGCCCTTCTTGCCCAAGAGCCTCACCTCCAGGTCGCGGAGTTCCTCCAGGGACCCGGCCCGGCCGATCTCGGCCCTGGCCTTCCGGGAAAGGGCATGAACCTGTTCTTCCATGGGAATCACGCTCCGGGCACGAAAAGGGGAGCTCCCGGAAGGGAAGCTCCCCGGCGAAAGGCTTGGCAGGAAAAGGTCAGTTCGCCTGGAGCTCCGCCTTGGCCTGCTCCACGAGCTTGTCGAAGGCCGCCGGGTCGTGGATGGCCAGTTCGGAGAGGGCCTTCCGGTCCAGGAGGATTCCGGCCTTCCTCAGGCCCGCCATGAACCGGCTGTAGGCCAGTCCCCGCATCTTGGCGGCGGCGGAGATCCGGACGATCCAGATCCTCCGGAAGTCCCGCTTCTTGTTGCGCCGGTCCCTGTAGGAATAGGCGTCGGCCCGGATCAAGGCCTCCTGGACGGTCTGCCAGAGGCGGTGCCTGCCGCCCCAGTAGCCCTTGGCCCTCTTGAAATACCGCTTCTTCCTCTTGTTTGCGGGAACGATCGGTCGAACGCGCACCATCTCTCAGGCCTCCCCCATCATCCTTTTCATGTTCTTTGCGAACGCCCCCGTGACGATGGCGGGCTGGCGCAGGTTCCTCCGCCGCTTGGCGCTCTTCCCGGACAGAAGATGCCCGTGGAAGGCCTTCCGCCTCTTCACCTTGCCCGTCTTGGTGAGGCGCATGCGTTTCAGCACGCCTCGCTTGGTCTTCATCTTCGGCATGGGCGCACCACCCGGTTTACGTAAGCCCTTGAAAGTTAAAGATTTATGCTGCCCCAGCCCCTTCCCGGGGCGAGGAAGTTGCGCATCATACGCTCCGGGACCCCTCCTGGCAACCCTCAAGGAGGCCCAAAAAGGCCTTTTCAGCGCCTCGCCAGAAGGAGGGTCATCCGCCTCCCCTCCAGGGAAGGCTCCCGCTCCACCTTGGCGATGTCCTCCAGTTCCCGGTAGAACCGCTCCAGGACGGCCATGGCCACGTCCTGGTGGACCATCTCCCGGCCCCGGAAGATCAAGGTGACCTGCACCTTGTTTCCCGCCTCCAGGAAGGCCCGGGCCCTCTTGACCTTCACCTCCATGTCGTGGTCCCCGATCTTGGGGCGAAGCCTGATGCCCTTGATGGTGTAGGTCGTCTGCTTCTTGCGCTTCTTGCGCTGTTCGTACTTGAACTTCCCGTAGTCCATGATCCGGCATACGGGAGGACGCTGGTTGGGATTGACCTCCACCAGGTCCAGGCCGGCGTCTTCGGCCAACTTCCGGGCCACGTCCGTGGCCATCTCGCCCAGGCTGACGCCGTTCTGATCGATCACCAGGACCCGCGGGATGCGGATCTGATGGTTGACCCTGTATTGGTTGCTTGAGGTAGCCAAGAACCTCCTTTCCCGCCGCAGGCCGGATCACCGGCCCCCAGCGCTCCGAACTAGAGAGACCTACGGTTGAAAAAGCCCCGCTCCCGGGCAGGATCCCCGCCTCCCCGGGATCGGGGGAAGAAGCATTCTACTAGACAGGCCGGCCAGGCAAAGGGTTCCCTCCAAACCCGTTCTCTCACGAGCGGGTCCTCACCTTCTCGGCCAGGAGTTCCACCAGGGCCTGGACGCTCAGGTTTCCCACCTCCCCCTCGGTGCGGTGGCGCACCGCCAGGGTGCCCTCCTGCTCCTCCCTCTCCCCCACCACCGCCGCATAGGGAATCTTCTCCTGGAAGAGGGCCCGCCGTACCTGCTTCCCCACCTTCTCCCCCGACCGGTCCACCTCGGCCCGGATCCCCGCCTCCCTGAGCCCGGCCAGGCACTTCTCGGCGAAAGCCGCCCGGGCCTCGGTGACGGGCAGGATCCGGACCTGGACCGGGGCGAGCCAGACCGGAAAGGCTCCGGCGTAGTGTTCGATGAGGCCGCCCACGAAGCGCTCCATCGAGCCGAGGAGGGCCCGGTGGATCATGAAGACCCGGTGATCCTTCCCGTCGCCCCCCCGGTAGGTCAGGTCGAAACGCTCGGGAAGGTTGAAGTCCACCTGGACCGTGGGCCCCTGCCAGGCCCTTCCAAGGGCGTCGGTGAGCTTCACGTCGATCTTGGGGGCGTAGAAGGCCCCTTCGCCCGGATCCACCTGGTAGGGGATCCCCTGGTCCTTCAGGCTCTTCTCCAGGACGGCCTCCACCTCCTCCCAGACCCGGGGGTCTCCGATGAACTTCTCGGGCCTGGTGGAGAGATAGGCCGTGTAGGTGTATCCGAAGGCCTTCAGCAGGAAGTCCATCAGCTCCAGGCACCCCCGGATCTCGTCCTCGAGCTGTTCGGCCGTGCAGAAGATGTGGGCGTCGTCCTGGGTGAATCCGCGCACCCGCAAGAGCCCGTGGAGGACGCCGCTCTTCTCGTAGCGGTAGACCGTACCCAGCTCGGCGAGCCTCAGGGGGAGATCCCTGTAGGACCAGAGCCTGTTCTTGTAGATCAGGATGTGGCCCGGGCAGTTCATGGGCTTGACCAGGTAGTTCTGCCCCTCCACCTCCATCGGGCTGAACATGAGGTCCGAATAGAATTCGTAGTGGCCCGACTTTTCCCACAAGGTCTGCTTCAGGATGTGCGGGGTATACACAAGATCGTATCCCCGCTTCAGGTGCTCCTCCCGCCAGAAGGTCTCGATCAAGTGGCGGATCATCCCCCCCTTGGGGTGCCAGAAGACCAGGCCCGCCCCCCCGTCGGGCTGGAGGGAGAAGAGGTCCAGCTCCTTCCCGAGTTTCCTGTGGTCCCGGCGGGCCACTTCCTCGAGGCGCTTCTTGTGGGCCAGGAGTTCCTCCCTGGTGGGGAAGGCGTGGCCGTAGACCCGGGTGAGCATCTTGTTCCGCTCGTCCCCCATGAAGTAGGCCCCGGCCGTGGTGAGAAGGGCGAAGCCCTTCCCCAAGAGGCCCGTCCTGGGAAGGTGGGGCCCCCGGCAGAGATCCTCGAAGTCCCCGTTCCGGTAGAGGGTGATCTCCTCTTCCGGCGGAATCTGCTCGAGGAGGGCCAGCTTGTAGGTGTCCCCCTGGGCCCGGAACTTGGCCTCCGCCTCCTCCCGGGAGATCACGACCCTCTCGAAAGGCTGGTTCTCCTTGACGATCCTGGCCATCTCCTTCTCGATCCGGGGGAGATCCTCGGGTCCCAGGCTCCTCTCCCCCAGGTCGACGTCGTAGTAGAAGCCGTAGCGCTCGTCCTCCAGGGCCGGCCCCTTCCAGAACTTCACCCCCGGGTAGAGCCGGGCCAGGGCGGCGGCCATCACGTGGGCCGCCGAGTGGCGCAACACCAGGAGGCCCTGGGGACTCCCAAGCTCGACGGCCTCCACCCTCCCCTCGCCGGGAAGGGTGCGGGTGAAGTCCAGGACCTCCCCGTTCCAGAGGAAGGCCACGATCCCCTTGGGAAGTTTCCGGGCCAGGTCGGCCCCCTTCTTGCCGCCGGGCAGGGAGAGGACCTCCCCCCCGGGCAGAACCACCTCGATCTCTGCCATGTCTCGTCTCGCCTCTGGGCCTCAGATCTTGGAAAGGGCCCGGTCCAGGTCGCGGATGAGATCCTCCGGTTCCTCGAGGCCGATGGCAAGGCGGATTCCTTCCGGATCGATCCCCCCGGCCTCCTGGACCTCGGGAGGGACCACGGCGTGGGTCATGGAGCCGGGCTTCTCGATCAGGGTCCGGATCTGGCCCAGGGAGACGGCCAGGGTGATGGCATAGGCCTCGCTGGCGATGGTGTTCACGAACTTGCAGGAGGCCTCGCCCGGCCTCTTCCTGTATCCCACGGTGGTGAAGTAGATCACGCTCCCGGGGGCGAACTTCCCGTCGAATCCCCTCATCTGGGCCCGGGCGGTCTTCTTCCAGGGGAAGCTGGGAAGGCCCGGGTAGTAGACCTTCTCAACCTTGGGATGGTCCTCGAGGAACCGGGCCACCTGCATGGCAGTCTTTTCGGCCCTGCGCATCCGAAGGTCCAGGGTGGGAAGGCCGTAGACGAGAATACTCCAGGCGCTCTTGCTCGAGAGGGGCGTGCCCAGGTCCTTCCTGGCCAGGATGATGTCGCTCTCCAGGTTCTTCGGGCCCACCACGGCGCCGCCAAGCTCCGTGCCGAAGCCGGAGATGCTCTTCGTGAGGGAATGGACCACCAGGTCCACGCCCAGCTCGATGGGCCGCTGGCACGCCGGGGAGGCGAAGGTGTTGTCCACCACTGTCCGGATCTTCCCCTTGGAGCGCCTCTTCTTGTTCTCCTCCTTGACGGCTTTCACCACGGCGGCGATGTCGACGATCTCCAGGTTGGGATTCACGGGGGTCTCGAAATAGACGATCCTGGTCCGGGGCCCGAAATGGGGCGTCGGGTCCGGGTCCTTCACGAGGTCCACGTATTTCACGCTGATCCCCCACCGGGGGAACCAGTTGTTCAGGAGGGAGAAGGTGCAACCATAGAGGGTCTTGTGGGCGATCACTTCGTCGCCTGTCTGGAGCACCGCCAGGAGGGTGGAGGCGATGGCCCCCATTCCAGAGGAGAAGCAAAGAGCCATCTCCCCGCCCTCGGCCGTGGCCAGGTCTTCCTCCAGCATGGACCGGGTGGGCTCGTCCAGCCTCTCGTAGATGAAGATGGGCGACTTCTCGAACTTGCTCTTCAAGGGATCGGCGAAGTCGTAGAAGCCCATGGCGCCCCGCTCGGCCGAATCGAGCCGGTAGGTGCTGGTCGAGGAGATGGGCGGCACCACGTGGTGGGAGAAATCCCAGGCCTCTGTCCGGAACTTCCCGTGGATCAGGAAGGACCTTATGGAGACGTCCTCCCCGGGAACGATGTGGTGGAGGGAACGGCCGAGCTTCCTTTCGGCCTTCTTTCGGGAAGGACTCCTCCCCTTCCTCCGTCCCGCCGAAGATCCGCCGGTTCCGCCCTTCTTCTTGCCAGGGGCCATGGATCGCCTCCTTCTGGAATGGGAACGCCCGGAGCCTGGAAACCAGAGAAACCTTCCTATCCGAACCTCCCGGAAAAGACAAGGATCGGGGAGGCCCCCTTCAGGCCCGTCCCAGGACCTCCGCCACCTTGGCCGCCAGGTCCAGGGGAGTGAAGGGTTTCATGAGAAAGGCCGACCAACCCTCCTCCCGGAGGTCCGCCTCCTCGCCGCCGGGAAACCCGCTGGTCAGGATCATCTTCACCCCGGGGCGAAGGGAGCGCATGGCCCGCATGGTCTCCCTCCCGTCCAACCCGGGCATGACCATGTCCAGGACCACCACGTCGATCCCTCCCTCTCTCCGGAAGATCTCCAAGGCATCCTTTCCGTTCTCCGCAAGGAGGACGCGGAACCCGAAACTCTCCAGGGACTCCTTGGCCAGCTTCCGCACCACCTCCTCGTCGTCCACCACAAGGACCCTCTCCGTACCCGAAGGGGGGGTGGAGGCCTCCCCACCTCCCTCCTCACGCCGGGGGAGAGCCGTCTCCACGGCGGGAAAGAAGACCTCCACGAGGGTGCCCCTTCCCGGGGCGCTCTCCACCCGGATTCCCCCGCCCCAGGACTTGAGGATCCCCAGGACGGACGCCAGGCCCAACCCCCTCCCCGGCCCCTTGGTGGAGAAGAAGGGATCGAAAATACGGGAAAGCGTCTCCGTATCCATTCCCGGTCCCTCGTCCCGGACCCGGAGAAACAGGTAATCCCCGGGAGGAGGGGCCGAGCCCCCGGCGAAAGAGCCTTCCTCTCCCGGCCGGAGGGTCTCACAGCCCGTCTCGACCCGAACCGATCCTCCGAAGGGTTTCACCGCCTCGGCGGCGTTCACCAGGAGGTTCATCACGATCTGCTGGAGCTGGGCGGGATCCCCTTCGATGGGAGGAACCTCCCCCCGGAGGTCCAGGCTGAGCCGCATGGACTGGCGGAGAGCCTGGGGGAGGAGGTTCACGACCCGCTCGACCTGGAAGGAGAGATCCATGACCTTCCTCTCCATCCGCCCCCTGCCGGCGTAGGCCAGGAGTTCCCGCACGAGGGAGGCGGCCCTCCTGGCCGCTTCCACTACGTCCTTCAGGCTCTTCCCGGCCGGACTGCCCTGGGGAAGCTGGATCTCCGCCAGGGAGGCGTTGCCCAGGATTCCCGTGAGGAGGTTGTTGAAGTCGTGGGCGATCCCTCCCGCCAGGAGGCCCAGGCTCTCCAGTTTCTGGGTCTCCACGAGCCTGGCCCGGACCCGTTCCTTCTCCCTCTCGGCGGCCTTCTCCTGGGTCAGGTCCCTGAGGACGACCTGTATCATGAGGTTGCCCTCCTCCCGGAAGGAGACCGTCCGGATCAGGGCGGGAAAGGTGCTTCCGTCCTTCCGGGAGACCTCGAGCTCGAAGTGGAAGGAGAAGGGCGGGCGTTTCCCGGCCAGTTTCCCCTCCAGACCGGGCAGGACATCCTTTCCCTTCTTCCCCAGGATCTCTCCCGGGTCGTAGCCCAAGATCTCGGCGAACCTCTTGTTGGCCAGGAAGGCCCTCCCTTCCCTGCAGAGACAAATCCCTTCGTCCATATTCTCGAGAAGGAGGCGGTACCGCTCTTTCGAAGTCCGCAAGGCAAGGAAAGCTCCCCTCAACTCGTGGAAGCGTTTTCTCGCCAGGAAGAAGCTCCACCCCAGGCCCAGGGCCAGGGAGAGGCCTATGGCGAGAAAGCCCCAGTCCGTCCAGGGGTAGGCCCGCTCCAGGAGAGCCTCCTTGGGGGCCACCTGGACCGTCCAGGTCCGGTCCAGGGCCTTCACGGGAAGACCCTCCAGCCAGGCCGTCCCCGGGGGAACCCGGTCCAGGCCCTCGCTGAGGAAGACCCGCTCCCCGTCGCGGACCTTGAAGGCCAGGTCCTGGTAGGCGTCGAAGCCACCCAGGAAGTCCGCCATTCGTTCGGCTTGGAAGACTCCGTTCAAATAACCTGTGGGAGTCCCCTCCCGAAGGACGGGAAAATAGGTAGCGAACCCGATTCCTCCCTGGTAGAGCCGGACGGGGGGGGTCAACCTGGGTTTTCCGTCCCGGACCACGGCGGCGAAAGTGGCCCGCACTCCCGGGTCGGGATGGGAGAAGAGGCTCTTCCCCCTGGCGGCCCGGGTCGGCCCGGCCGGGGCCACCCAGAGGATCCGTCCCTCCTTGTCCACCCAGTTGATGGCGAGAAAACCGGGAAACCGCTTCTGGAGAACCGACGCGGCCTTCCGGAAGGCCTCCTCCGAGGCGATCTTGCCGGCCTGGATCAGCTCCCGGAAATGGCGGATCACGGTCGTCCGGACCCGGAAGAAACCTTCCAGCTTGTGGGTCAGGTCCTCTCCGGCCACGCGGGTGAGAGCCGCCAGGACCTTTCCCTTCTGGGCCCGGATCTCGAGAAAGGAGAAGACCACGGCGCCGCCCACCAGAAGAGTGAGGAGGAAGCCGAGCAACTCGGCCCTCCTGAAGGCGCGCCGGAAACCGTGAACTTCCCGGAAGCTTCCTTCCTCACCCATGAGTCCCGGCCTCCTTCACCCGGGAGAGACGCTCGATCCAGCGGCGGGCCTCCTCCTTCTCCCGGAAGCGGTCCTCCAGGCGCTTGAACTCCCCCGTATGGACCAGGAGCCTCCCGTTCCGCACCCGTCCGGGCCGGGCCAGGTGCAGCATTTCATGATAGAGGATATAGGCGGTCACGTATTCGGGCACGGCCGGGTCGTCCAGGAGAGGGGACAAGGTGATCTTCGCCTCCAGGGGATCGAAGGTCCCGAGCCTCCTTCTCGTGATCCGCCGGCCCCAGGTGAGCCTGGGTTTCCCCAGCCTCCCTTCGAAATACTCCTCGTTGATCCTGTCGAAGAGCCTGCCAAGATCCCGGGCCCTCCCCTTGGGCCGGTCCCGGCCGGGCCCCTCCAGGACCTGGTCGATCTCCCGGGGAAGGGAGAGAAAACGAGGGGAGTGGAGAAAGCTCTTGTGCCTTTGGAGGGTCTCCTTCCCGGCCCTCTTCCCCAGGAGGGCCACCTGGAGGAGATCCTCCCACTCTTCCTCTCCCGCCCTCAGGAAGCCGCAGTGGATCCGCCACAGGAAGAGGTCCCCCTTCCAGGCGGCCCGGAAGATGTTCCTTCCGGGTTCGAAGAGAGCACCCACCGGGCGGGCTCTCTTCCCCCACCGGGCGGAGGTGACCGCTTCCAGGCGAGGAAGGACCCCCCGGAGAACCTCCCGGTATTCCTCCAGGTTTCCCCCCCTTCGCAACCATTCCAGCCAGGCGAAGGCCCGGCCCGTCCGAAGGGGAAGGAAGGAAGGATCCAGGCCCCGGGATTCCAGGAAGGACCGGACCCGCCCCACCCTCTCCCCTGCGAGCTTCTCCCACTCCCCCGTTGAGAAGGAAGGGCCGGCCCCCAAGGCGTGATCCAGGAGCATTTCCTCCAGGAAGGAGAGCAGTCCCGGGACCCGGAGGCGGAGAGCCTTCTTCCCACCGGTCTCCCGGGTAAAGAGCTCCTCCGGGGCCGTCCGGGCCACCTGGTCGAGAAACCTGAAGGCCTCCCGGGAAGGTCCGGGGAGGGCATCGATCCCCCGGCCCTTCCCCCGGCAGACCTCGACCACTGCGTCCCGGAACTTCCTGACCCCCCCGAGGAAGGCGCCTCCCTCGGAGGGGGGCACACCCTGAGCCAGGATTTCCCGGCATTGGCGGGCGGCTTCGACCAGACCTGGGATCCTGATGGCCATGGAGACCTTCCTCCCTGGAAACACCTGGGGGGGGAAAACAGGGGACGGGTACGGCCGGTTCGGCGAAAGGACGGGGGAAAGATTAAGGCCTTCCGGAATGAAGGCAAGTAAGAGTCCACCGATTGAAGAGACGGAACTCTCTCTCCCCGGGAAAGAAGGCCGCCCCTCTTTCAGGAAGATGTTCGGGTCCTTCGGAAAGGAGGATTCCCACCGGAAGGGAAAGCCTTTCCGGACCGGCCTTCCCGGCGGTCCTCTCCAGGAAGGCCAGGAAAGCCTCGTAGAAACCGGCCCTGCCCTGTCCGCCGGGAAGGAAGGAACGAGCGACCTCTCTCCCGCGCAGACGAATCCACTGGAAGGCCCCCTCCTCTTCTCCGCGAAAGCAGAGGTCCGCCAGGGGCTGGAGGAAGGTCAGGGCCTTTCTCTTCTTTCCCTCTCCTCCCCGGGGCTTGCTCTTCTTGAGGATGGAGAGAGCCCCTCCCACAGGATCCACGGCGAGCCGGAGGACACCGCCCAGGCCGATTCCGCCCCCTTCTCTCCCGGCGCATCCCATCCCGCCGCCCTCTTCCTCGGGGATCACCCCTGCGGAAAGGAGGAGGAGGCCGCCCCATGGGAAGAGATCCCAACTGTCGCCGTAGCCCCTCCGAACCAGGAGGCCTTCTTCCTGGAATTGGATCTCCCTGGCCGTACGGGGGCGGTAGAGGGGAGGGATCTCCTCCTGGGGGAGGACCCGGCAGGAAAAGCCATCCCGGGCCAGGCCCTCCCCGATCCGGGACGCCGACTCCCAGTCCAGCCCCTCCGCCAGGATTCCCCGGGCCGAACGGGCGGCCCTGAGGGCTTCGTAGGGAAGGAGGCCCAAGGCCTCCCCCAGGAGGGCGGCGAAACTCTCCACCCGGGGGGGATCGTACTGTTCCGCCAGGAGGGCGTAGGTCTTCATTTCCTTTCCTCCCGGTCTCCCTCCCGGGCCCGGGGGAAGATCACCGCCCCGGGGGAAAGGCCGGAAGGCTCATCGGATCCTCAGGGGGACCATCTGAAGGAGACGGGCCGACCCGGAGGCAGGATCCAGGTCCAGTCCCTGGAAGGCCAGGAAACTCCCTGACAGAGCCGGGTTGGCCGGGACCTGGAAGGTGGAATACACCCTTCCCCCGGCCCCTACGAGGAAGGACCGGAAGAGGAAGATGGGACGGTTCGTGGAGAGCCGGAGCACCCCGATCTTTCCCAGGGGGGTGAGCCCCACGTCCAGGCCAAGGAGGGCGAAGACCCTGTGGGAGCGGGCCGAGTGGAACTCCATCCTCAACGTTCCCCCGGGCGAAGCCTTTCCCAGGAGGGAGAACCGGTCGCTCTCGCCCTGCCTCCCCCGCCGGGCGTTTCCTTCGTGGTAGGTCTTCCAGAGGATCCTGCCCGGGACCTTGGGACCGGGGAATTTGTAGAGGGAGATCGTCACCCTGGAATTCCGGTCGTACGAGACCACCCCCATCTCCAGGATCCCGTCGCCGTCCACGTCCCCCAGGGTGGCCCCGTTCATGTAGGTGAACCCCGGGACCCTCAAGGGGAAACCGGGCTCCACCTTCCCCTTGGCGTCCACGCAGTGGAGCCAGCCCTTTCCCGTGGTGGAATCCACCAGGTTGGAGCCGTGGAGGATCTCCATGACCCCGTCACCGTCCAGGTCCGCCACGGTGAGGGGCGATTCGGCGCTCCCCTTGTTGGTCGTGGGAAAACCGGGAAGGAGCCCGCCCCCGCCCTTCCAGGCGTAGAGAAGGGCCCCCGTTGCGAAATCGATCCTCCTCCCGGCGATCACTTCCAGCTTCCCGTCGCCGTCCAGGTCGGCCAGGGTGGGAGGACAGTAACTCCACTTGCCCCCAAAGGTGTTGGGCCAACCGGGAAGGAGTTTTCCGTTCCACCGGAAGACATAACATCCAGACCCGGCCTTGTGGCAGCACAGGGCGATCTCCAGCTTCCCGTCGCCCGTGAGGTCCCCCAGGGCCGGGGACTGGTAGGAGAAATTGGCATTGTGTTTCTTGCTGACATCGTAGGGAAAGCCGGGTTTCACTTTCCCCGAGGAATCCAGGACGAAGAGGGAGTTGTAGGAGAGACAGACGATCTCGGGCCTGCCGTCACCATCTACGTCGCCAACGGCGGGGGTCCCCGTCGGGACGTGGTCCAGCTTGAAGGGCCAGGCTCCCGGGAACTTGGTCCCGTTCCACCGGAAGACGTGGACGTAACCCGCCGGCCAGGCCCGTTCCTGGGCGATCACTTCCAGCTTGCCGTCGCCGTCCAGGTCCGCCGCGGTGATCCCGCCGGAGACGTTGTTTCCCGACAGGCTCTTCGGCCAACCGGGGAAGTTGGAACCGTCGGAGCGGAAGACGTAGATCCTGCCCCCCCGGGTCCATCCCCTCGTGGGGACAAGGATCTCCTTCCTTCCGTCCCCGTCCAGGTCCGCCACGGTGGGCACGATCTGGCCCATGCCCGTCACCGACCTGGGCCAGCCGGGAAAGCTGGAGCCGTCGTACCGCCAGACGTAGACCATTCCGTTCGTGCTGGACCGGATCACCTCCATCCGCCCGTCCTGGTCCAGGTCGGCGAAGACAAGGCCCCGCTGGGGAGCGAAACCACGGGTTCCCCCCACGGTCTTGGGCCAGCCCTTCATGAGGACCGGTCCGGCCAAGGGAGTCCCTCCCTGTGGGGAAGGCCCTCTGCTAAGGCCGGTCCGAAGAAGGCCGGGAAGGGGGGAGGCGGCGTCGTCCGCCCCGATGGAGAGGACCTGGCCCGCCGCGAGGGAAAGGCCCGGTCCGACCAGAAAGAGAAGACCCAGGGGAAGGGAGAGAAACGTTCTTTCCTGTGCCATGGAAGGAGCCTCCGGGAAGGAGAAAAGGACGAAAACCTGGAATGGAAGGGTGCCCGAAGAGGGCATCCTTCCATTCTAGCCCCATTCGCCCGGGGAAGGTCAGTCCCTATCCTTCCCTTTTCTCCTCCAGGAGGCCGATTCCCAGCTCCCTGAGTTGCTCGGAGGAGACCCTGGAAGGAGCTCCGGTCAAAGGGCAGGAGGCACTGGTGGTCTTGGGGAAGGCGATGACCTCCCTGATGGAGTCCGAGCCGAGGGCGAGGGCCACGAGCCTGTCCACGCCCAGTGCGATCCCCCCGTGAGGAGGAGCGCCGAAGGAGAGGGCCTCCAGGAGGAAGCCGAACTTCCTTTCCGCCTCCTCCGGGGAGATGCCCAGGAAGCGGAAGATCCTCTCCTGTGTATCCCTCCTGTGGATACGGATGGAACCGCTGGCCACCTCCGAGCCGTTGAGGACCAGGTCGTAGGCACGGGAGAGGATCTCCCCCGGCCTCTCCTCCAGGCCCTCCAGGCTCCAGTCCTTCGGGGCCGTGAAGGGATGGTGGGAAGGTCCCCAACGGCCCGACTCCTCCTCCTTCTCGAAGAGGGGAAAATCGGTGACCCAGAGGAACCGGTACTCCCCCGCCGGAGCAAGGTCCAGCATCCTTCCCAGGGCGAGGCGGACCTGACCCAGGGAGAGGGAGACCGTCCCTTCCTCCCCGGCGCCGAAGAGGAGGAGGTCCCCATCCTCTGCGCCGAAACGCCCGAGGAGGTTCTCCAGTGCGCCTCCCTGGTAGAACCTGGCCAGGGGACCAGCCGCCTTTCCTCCGGCCACCTTGAGCCAGGCCAGCCCCTTGGCCCCGCCCTCCCGGGCCGCCGCCTCCAGGGCCTCCAGGCCCTTTCGGGAGACTTTCCCGGCCCCGCCGGGAACCCGGATCCCCCGGACCACGCCCCCCGAGGCCACGGCGCCCGAGAAGACCCGGAAGGGCGAATCCCCCGCCTCCCCCGTGAAGTCCACGATCTCCAGGCCGAAGCGGAGATCGGGCTTGTCCGAGCCGAACCGGGCCATGGCCTCCTTCCAGGTGAGCCTCTTGAAGGGAGAGGGAGAATCGATCCCGAATCCCTCCCGGAAGGCCCGGCTCACCATCCTCTCCACCGCACAAAGGACGTCCTCCTCCTCGACGAAGGACATCTCCAGGTCGATCTGGGTGAACTCCGGCTGCCTGTCGGCCCTGAGATCCTCGTCGCGGAAACAGCGGGCCACCTGGAAATACTTGTCCACACCGCCCACCATGAGGAGCTGCTTGAAGAGCTGGGGCGACTGGGGGAGGGCGTAGAAGCGTCCCGGGTGAACCCTGCTGGGAACGAGGTAGTCCCGGGCCCCCTCGGGGGTGGCCTTGGTGAGGATGGGGGTCTCCACCTCCAGGAAGCCTTCCTCGTGGAGGCAGGACCTGACGGCCATGAGGAAGCGGGAGCGGGCCTCCAGGGCCTCCAGCATGGGCCGCCTCCGCAGGTCCAGGTAACGGAAGCGGAGTCTCGTCTCCTGGCTGGACTCCTCCTTGTCCACGATCTCGAAAGGCACGGGCTTGGAAGGGCCCAGGACGAGGATCTCCCGGAGGGCCACTTCGATCTCCCCGGTGGAACGCTGGGGGTTCGCCCTTCCCGGCGCCCTGAGCCGGACCTTTCCCGCCGCGGCGATCACCGTTTCCGCCTGGAGGGAACGGATCCTCTCCAGGAGCTCAGCCGGGGTGTCCGTATCGGCCACGAGCTGGGTCACCCCGTACCGGTCCCTGAGGTCCAGGAAGAGGATCCCCCCGTGGTCCCTGACCCCTACGACCCACCCGTTGAGCACCACCTCCCGGCCCTCGTCGCGGGCCGTGAGTTCGCCGCAGGTCACGTTCCTTCGCCAATCCTTCATAGCATCCTCGCTGGTCTCCCTCCTGGAACCCCGGCGGGGAAGCCTACACGGGAAGGAGGAGCCGGGCCACGGCCAGGGCGAAGAGCCCCGCCAGGAGGGGCGTGGCCACCCACCCGAGGAGGATCATCACCAGGGCGCGGAGGTTGAGTTTGTAGAGGCCCCTCACGGCCACCACACCCAGGACGCCCCCGATGATGGCCTGGGTGGACGATACGGGGACCCCCACGAGGGCCAGGGAGTGGACCGTGACGGAGTGGGCCATGAGGGCCACCAGGGCGGAGAAGGGATCCAGGTCGTAGAGGGAACGGCCCACGGTGACCATGATCCGGTAGCTGAAGGTCAGGATTCCCAAGGCGATGGTCCCCCCGGCCAGGAGGGCCAGGACCCGGGCCTGGGCGCTCCCCTCCAGCCCGAAGAGCCCCGTTCCCATGAAGACGCCCGTCACGTTCGCCGCGTTGTTCGCCCCCAGGGCGAAGGCCCCGTAGCACCCGGCCAGGATCATGCCCGCCCGGACGTATCCGTCCAGCCGGAAGATACTGATCCTGAGGCGGTAGACCAGGGACCGGCCGGCCAAGTAGAGGAGGGCCGCCGAGAGGGCCCCCCCAAGGGGGGTGACCACCCAGCAGATCCCCACCTTGAGCAGGGAGTTCCAGTCCACCGTCTGCCCCCGGAAGAGGGCCATCCCCATGATGGCCCCCACCACGGCCTGTGAAGTGGAAGCAGGAAGCTTGAGGATCGTGAGGAGGGTCACCGCCAGGGCCGCCGCCAGGGAGAGGAGCCCCGCCGAGGCCAGGGTCTGGCCCTCGGCCAGGCCCGAAAGGGTCTCGATCCCCGGGGCCCCCTCCAGATAGGCCCCGAGGATCACGAAGGCCGCCCCGAGGAGGGCCGCCGTCCGCCACTTGAGCATCCTGCTGGTGACGACCGTGCCGAAGACGTTGGCCGCATCGTTGGACCCCAGGGCCCATCCCAGGTAGAGACTTCCCAGGAGATAGGAATACATGGGCTCAGAGGTTCCGCTTGATGGCCGTGATGTCCAGGCGGCGGCTCGCCCCCTCGGCCGCGTCGGAGATGGCGCCGATCTCCTTCACCAGGTCGTCCACCTGCATCTTCCTGGAGAGATGCCAATCCAGGGAATATACCTTTTTAAGGATTTCATGCTGGATGTGGTCGCACTCCGATTCGTGCTTGTCCACCTCCTCCACGAAGGGGCGCACCTTCCTGGGCTCCACGAAGAAGATCCGGATCCCCTTGAGGAGGGTCCGGACGCTGGCCTCGACCTTTCCCAGGAGCTCCTGGAAATCCTCTCTCAACTCCTTGGGGGCCTCGATGCGGCGGATGCTGATGGAGAAGAGGACGTCCTCCGTCCTGTTGGCGACCTTGTCGCAGGCCTCCAGGAGACCCAGGAGGTCCCCCCGGCTGTCGGGAAGGAGCTCTTCCTTGTAGAGGGTCCGCTCCAGGTCCGTCCGGATGTCGTCCGCCTCGGATTCGGCGGCGTGGGCCAGGGAGACGGACTTCTCGAAGGACTCCCCCAGGCCGTGCTCCAGGTAATTGAGCATCCCCGGTAGGAAGACCTCCAGGCAACGCTCCACGCAACCCAGGAAGGACTCGAATCCCGCCTCGAGGTGGGCCTGTTTGCGGAAGATGAAGGACATGGATCCCTCCTTGCCGAAGGGCGCCCGAAGGCGCCCTTCCGGAAACGTTCTGCCTGTCCCGCCTGGAAAGGGCCTTGCACGAAGGCCGGTTCAGATGCTTCAGCCCTTCCCGTAGTTCGGGTGATCGTCGTCGGGAACCTCCAGTTCGGGTTTTCCCTGGAAGGACCTGAGGAAATTCTTCAACTCCAAAGGAAAGACCTTGGCCGAACGGAAGCCCTCCAGGACGTTGTCCATGGGCTCGCCCCCCGGCTTGTAGCACAGGAAGGTGGGCGTCATGGTGAGGGCGAACTCTTCCACCAGGCGCTCCACGTCCTTTCCCACCTTGAGGAAGATGAAGGGCTTCAGGGCCTTCTGCACTTCCGGGGACATCAGGACCTTGTCCATGTCCACGCAGAAGTTGCACTCCTCGTCGTAGACCTCCACCAGGACAAGGCGGTTCTCCTTCTTGCCCCTCACCAGGGCTTCGACCATGGCCTTGGGCAATCCCTTGGTGACCTCCTCCGGCAGGACCACCTTCCCCGAGGTCCCGCCGGGCTTCTTCTTCCCCACCTCGGCTCCCTGGGAGGTCCCGGGCTTCCCCGCCGGTGGCTCACTCCGCTCCCCGCCATCCTTCCCGCAGGAAGTCAGGGAGAGAGCCAGGAAGAGGGCGATCAATATAGAAAATCTTTTCATATTTTCTTCGCTCCAATGGTCCCTTCTCTGGGGAAGGGACCATCCTAGCCGGGAAAAGAAGAGGGTCCAGGGGGAAGGGTCACCGTCCCTTCCCGATCCTGCACCCCTTGCCTGCCATGGGGTGGCGGTCCTCCGGGATCTCCACCTCCTCCTCTCCCAGGTAGAGCCTGCGGAAATCCTCGAGCTCCGCCGCAAACACGGGGGCCGAGCGGAAGCCCTCCAGGATGTCCTCCATGGCCTTCCCGTCGGGGGAAAAGACCAGGAAGGCCGGGGTCATGTCCAGGTGGAACCGCTTCACCAGGGGGTTGCCCTTCAGGTTCAGCCGGATCCAAAGGAAATTTTCCAGGACCCGCCTCACCCTGGGATCGGGGAAGACCTCCTCCATGGCCCGGCAGTACTTGCAGGAGGGATCGAAGATCTCCACGAGGACCAGCTTCTTCTCCTTCCGGGCCTTCTCCAGGGCCTCCCCCAGGAGGGTGGGAATCCGCCCACCCCTGGATCCCCCGGGGGAGGAAGGGGTTTCACCCCGGCCAGGGCCCTGGCAACAAGAAAAAAACAAGAAGAAGAGGGCCGGCAGGAGGGGAAACCTGGTTCTGGAGGAAGAGGAAGATCTCACCGTTTCGTTCTCCCTTGGGACTTGGGCGGGAAAGGGGGGACGCCGGAAAAGGGCCGGAGCCCCCCCGCTGAAAGGGGTCCGTATCCTACACAATTCCCTTCCATCCCCCCTGCTTTCGGAAAGAGGAAAATTTCGAACCGGAAGACTCCTCCCTCCAACCCCTTCGCCGGCTCCGAGCCTACCCCGTCCCCCTGGGCGAACCAGAGGACAAGGAACCAATTCCCCCAGCCAGGGGGGCTCCCACCCGGGTCCCGGCGGAAGCAGGGGCCGGCCGGGCCCTGGGCCTTCGGAGAAGGCCCCCCTCCACCGGGGCCGGAGGGAGGTACCGGAAGGCTTCCTCCCCCCGCGTCCGAAGAGAGGAGCCTCCCGGTCGTCTCTCCCGGGCCGGCGGAAGCCCTCAGGGAAGACCGAATCGCCCCGCCTCAGCGGATCGCCCAGACCCTACGTTTCCTTGTTACCGTATACCTGGAGACCGTTTCACCATCCGCGACGGCGATCCAACGATGGCCCAGGAAGGATCGGAGGGATCTCTTCGCCCCCGGAGCCAGGACGAAGTACTTCTTCCTGCCCCCCGAAGGAGGAAGCCAGTAGATCGCCACCTCCCTCCGGGAGCGGTTCTCCATGACGACGGAGCAAGGGCCGCCCGGTCCCCCCTTGGGGAAACCCGGCGGGGGCTCCACCCCCAGGAGGTTTTCCACGAACCAGTTCCACATCCTCCTCCTTCCGTAAGGCCCGCCCATCCCGTGGCCTGCGTCCGGGACGACCAGGAGGTCGAAATCCTTCCCCTCCCGGATCAAAGCCTGGACGAACTGGAAAGTGGAGGCGAAAGGATTGACGTTCGTGTCCCGCAGGCCGTGGATCAGGAGGAGCCGTCCCTTCAACCTGGCGGCGCACTCCACGTTGGACTGGGCCTTGTACCAGGGGCCCGGAGGAAAGCCCATCCAGAGCTCGTTCCACCAGACCTTGTCCGTCCGGTGATCGTGATTCCCCGATGCGGAAACGGCGACCTTGTAGAATTCGGGATGGTCGATGAGGGCTCTCGCCGCGTTGTATCCGCCTGCCGAGACTCCGTAGATCCCCACCCGGGTGAGATCCATCCAGGGCCGGGTCCGGGCGGCCGCCTTCATCCAGGCGATCCTGTCGGGGAAACCGCTGTCGGCCAGGTTCTTGTAGCTCACGTCCTGGAAGGCCTTGGACCGGTTGGAGGTCCCCATTCCGTCGATCATCACCACGACGAATCCCAACTCGGCCAGGGCCTGTTCCTTCCAGGCGGCCCGGAAGGACTTGGGCACGTAGGAATCCTGGGGCCCCGCGTAGATGTGCTCCACGACGGGATACTTCCGGGAAGGATCCAACCGGGAAGGCCTCCAGATCACCCCGTAGATCATGGTCCTCCCGTCCCTCCCGGGAGCCGCGAAGGGTTCGGGTGGAGGTACGCCGGCGGCGCGGAGGTCCCGGTCGTCGGCCTCTTCCAGGGTGAGCACCAGGGAGCCGTCGGAGGAACGCCGGAGCTCGGTTACGGGAGGCCGGTCCACCCGGGACCACCTGTCCAGGTAAAGGGAACGGTCCGGCGAAAACTGGATCCGGTGGTCCCCGTCGGCCGGCGTGAGGGAGACCAACCTCTTGCCGTCCAGGCCGATCCTGTAGAAATGGAGGAAGTAAGGATCCCTCCCGGGCTCCATGCCCCCCGCCGAGAACCAGACTTCCCCTCTCTTCCCGTCCACCCTCTGAACCCCCCGGACCACCCAATTCCCCCTGGTCACCTGCCGGACCAGGCGCCCCGTCTCTCCGTCGAAGAGGTAGAGGTGGTTCCAGCCGTCCCTCTCGGAGGCCCAGAGAACCCGCCTCCCCCCCTGGAGGAAGGAGTGGAAGGCCTTCATGGGAGGAAGGTTCGTCCTGCTACGCTCGTCGATCACCAACTTCGCCTCCCCCGTGAGGGAGTCCACCCTTACCAGGGCCCTCCTCTTGTAGCCCCTCCAGGTCCGGACATAGAAGAAGAACCGGCCCCGGCTCTCCCAGTAGATCGCCGGCGGGCCTTGCCAATCGATGGGGCCCGCCTTCACCGGGTAGGATCTCCCCGATGGGACCCGGAAGATCCGGATCCGGTGCACAGGAAGCGGGTCGCCCGGAAGAGGATACACCTGCTTGTGGAGCCTGGGCCGGACCGAATCGGCGGGACGGACCTCCAGGGTGAACATCTCCTTCTCCGGCGCCGGGACGGTCCGGAAGGCGACGAGCCCCTTGGAATCGGGGAACCAAAGGAGGGACGTGTAGCCATCCGAGGGAGAACCGTCCCGGGAGAGAGCACGGCCCGCCTTCTTTCCCCGGGATCGGAGATGGATGTTGGAGGCCGATACGAAGGCCACCCACTTGCCGTCGGGGGAAGTCCTCTCCTTTCCCCCTCGCCGCTCCTGGACAGGAGGAGAAGGAAGAGCCCTCTCCATCCTGGGAGAGGAAGCCTCCCGGTCCGTCCTTTCCACCAGGGAGTAGTGGTCCAAGTCCAGGACCCAGTTCTTCCCCCCGGTCCGGAAGGTCAGGGACCGCCCGCCGGGAAGGAAGCGGACGGACCGGAAAGGAAGCCCGGCGGGATCCACCGGACGGTGGAGGGCCTTGGACAGGAGGGCCGCCAGGCGTGCATGGTCGAAGGCCGGGCCCTTCTCGGCCTCGTCCCCATCCACCAGGACGAAGCTCCTCCCGCCCCTCACCTCCCGGAGATACCAGAACTTGTGGGTTTTTCCGATCCAGTGCGGGACCAAGCGGGCCATGTGGACGAGCCGCTCCATCGCAGGCGATCCGAAGCGTTCGGCCCTTTCACAGGCCCGGCCCGAGGGGGCACGTCCGTCCCTGGAGCAGGCTGAGAGAAAGAAGAGAAGGAGGGAGGAAAGGAGGACCCGGAAGATGGAAAGAGTAAAGAGA
>Ga0256914_1000866_pt1 | contig 29199 bp, 26 predicted proteins | sample HulkmetaG_FD_191571 | JGI IMG/M metagenome (GOLD analysis project Ga0256914, IMG submission 191571) | Hydrothermal chimney microbial communities from Main Endeavour vent field at the Juan de Fuca Ridge, Pacific Ocean - Hulk | ecosystem: Environmental > Aquatic > Marine > Hydrothermal vents ... | reverse complement strand
TTGCGATATTGTTCCTGTTATAATAAAAGGCACGCGCCATATTGTTCCAAAAGGCAGTCTGAAAATCATGAAATCAGATTTTGAATTGCATATAGGAAACCCGATAAAGGCAAAAGGATACAGAAAACAAAACATACATGAACTTATGGACAAGACAAGAAACAGTATGGTTAAACTGCTTGAAGCCTGATTTTTACAGGCAACATGTTTGCATTTCCGGAAGTTTTTACAAAAAGCCCACTTGTTGAGCACCATGAAAATATCGGCAGGTCTGCCTTTCAATATTATTTATGGAAACAACAATGACCTTGATAAACAGATTCCTGTTACCCAGAAAAATGGCAGCAATATTCCTTATGGCTGTTTCAATGTCTATATTGCCCGCTGCTGCACATTCGTATCTCATCCCTATTGAACAACTTCTCGGGTTTATGGTAAAAAAGATTCACAGGTCAAGACCGACAGTTATCACAAGATCAGTCCACAATATTGATCCTGTAAACAGAGAGATACAAACTGTATTTGAAGAAAGAATCCGGTTTGACACCCCAAACCTGTACTATTTTGAAACAACATCAACACCAACGGGAGACACCTCCTATGATTTTGCCAACAATAACAGGGACAAGGATCTGCTTTTTTATATGCTGTTTTTTGCAAGAAACGCCAATGAAGCAACAAGGTTTCTTTCAGGCCTTTGCATCAATCCGAAAACCGAGACCTTCACCAGATTGGATAAAACCATTGTTTACAGAATTGGTGGCACAGAAAAAGATGCCCCGTATCTCATGATAGACAAAGATAAATTTCTGCCCTTGCAGATTTGTTACTACAATGATCCTGACAGAGATGAAATGGTTGTTGTCCGGTTTTCAGACTATAAAAAGATCGGAAAAAGATGGTTCCCTCTTGAAATAACATACCGGAAAGGTAGCAGTATTGTCAGGCGTTACATTCATACAGAGATCAAGCCTGGCAAGAGAACAACTGTTGGCTGTCCATTTATGAAACTGCCGGAACCCCCATGCAAAAAAACTGCTGTATATCCCTGAAAGGCATTACACATAATCATGGACAATCTGAAGTCTTAAACAGGAGAAAAAACATGAAATGTCCAGGCCAGGATACGCAATACTGGAACAAGGATGCCATCTTTGAGATAAAATGTCCGGATTGCGGCACAAAGATAGAATTTTTCAAGGATGATACTTCGAGAAAATGTACCGGATGCGGAAAAAGGATTGTCAATCCAAAAATGGATTTTGGTTGCGCCTCCTACTGTCAGTTTGCGGAACAGTGCATAGGACAACTGCCGGAAGAATTCCTGAAAAAGAGAGATGACCTCCTGAAAGACAGGGTGGCCATTGCCATGAAGAAATATTTTAAACGGGATTTCAAACGCATAGGACATGCAGTAAAGGTTGCAAGATATGCCGAGGAAATAGGCAGGAATGAAAAAGGAGATCTTGGTGTGATTATTGTTGCAGCATACCTCCACGACATAGGAATAAAAAACGCAGAAGAAAAATACAACTCCAATTCTCCTAAATACCAGGAACTTGAAGGGCCGCCCGTGGCGAGACAGATCCTTGAAGAATTGAATGCAAACAGTGCCCTTGTTGAAGAGGTGTGCGATATTGTCGGACACCATCATCATCCCGGAAAAGACGAAAGTGTGAACTTTAAAGTCCTGTACGACGCTGATCTGATCACCAATATTGAGGAAAACAACAAGGAAAAACCTATAGACAGGGAACATATCAAACAGATAATCAACAAATCTTTTTTAACGGAATCAGGCAGAAAAAAGGCAGAAGAAATCCTCCTGTCCTGAACAGTTTCTCTGCATTCAGGATATACAGACAGAAAGGCCCTTTTGTTCAGAATGCCTTGCACAATTACACAAGATTACCCTCTGTACACATAGCTCGGGTAGCTTGCATAACAAATACATGACATTTAAAAAGCAGCATGCAGATAAAGGTTATATGTATCAGTTCAATAATAGGGGGATAGCAGCGAACGTACCACCAGGGCAGGAGGATCCGCTCCGGGCCTCCCGGCAGTCGCGTCAGAAAAATCCTCCTGCCCCTGTTTATTGAGCTATTACGGTTAGATAATGTGATTGATACATATAAATCAGGAAACAACCTCATAAAACTGAAAGAGGAAAAATGAAGGTAAAAAGAAAAATAATAGAAATTGATGAAGAACTCTGTAATGGATGCGGAAACTGTGTGACATCATGTGCCGAAGGGGCATTACAGGTGATAAACGGCAAGGCAAAGGTTGTTAATGATCAGTTTTGCGATGGCCTTGGAGCCTGTATTGGAGAATGTCCCCAGGGCGCCCTTAAAATCGTTGAACGTATTGCAGAAGATTTTGATGAAAAGGCCGTTGAAGAATATCTGAACGAACTGAAGCAAAAGGAGCAAACCGAGGGCAATCACAATGAAACTCTTCAGTGCGGTTGCCCTTCTGCAGAACCTGCAACCTTTTCAGAAGGCAACCTCAGTTGTGAATCAACAAATATTCCTTCAGAACTAACAGGGTCATCACTAATGCACTGGCCTGTACAGATAAGGCTCATTCCAGTTAATGCACCTTTTCTCAGGAATGCCGATCTTCTCGTAACAGCCGACTGTGTCCCTGTTGCATATCCTTCATTCCATTCAGATTTTCTCAAGGGCAAGGTCGTCATGTTAGGTTGTCCGAAATTTGATGATGCTGACAGTTACCTTGAAAAATTTACCGGGATTTTCAGAGCAGCAGACATAAAAAGCATAACAGTTCTTGTTATGGAAGTCCCCTGCTGTTCAGGATTGCCCGGCATACTGAAACGGGCCATGGACATGGCAGGAGTCAATATACCTATGAGACAGGTTACTGTAAGTTCCAAAGGAGAAATTGTTTTATCATAATTTCCCTGCTTGCACATTGCCTATGCTGTACCCCCTTGAACAATGCCATGTATTCACAAGATCAAAAAAAAGGCTGCTCAAAATCACAACCTGATTCTGAGCAGCCTTAAAGATTTATAAAACCTGTCCCGTTACATCAGATCACAACCCTCCATACGGGGAAAAGACCTGACGAACAGACACAATCTTTTTACACGGCTTCCGCCCTATAAATGGTCTTTTTGCACAATTCCGATGTCAATCTCTTGCACAAAATTCTCATTTACAGATTGGAAAACCAGGCGTGCCACAATAAATTTACAAATGGGCACTACCCAAATAAAAAGATGGCGGGGACGACGAGACTCGAACTCGCGACCTCCGGCGTGACAGGCCGGCGTTCTAACCAAAGCTGAACTACGCCCCCATAAATAGGCGGAACGGGGCTTGAACCCGTGACCCCCGGCTTGTAAGGCCGATGCTCTCCCAACTGAGCTATCCGCCTATGCTGATAAAAAGATATTATACATAGTATCAGTCTTTTTGTCAAGCATATTTTATAATACATTCATGGACAACAAGCGCTACAATACTTTATTCCACCTTGCCTGCCCCATGCAGCAATCAAGCGCAAGACCGGCAAAGGGAGAACCCTGAAAAGACATATGCTAATGAGCCATTACCGCAGTACTGGTATTGGAAGAATTGCCCTTTATTTTGAGAATATCATCAAGACTAAAAGCAGGAGATCCCTCATCAGGGCCAAACAGGGTTTCCCCCTCTTTAAGGACAAGGGTCTTTTCCAGTACTTCATCCATATGGCGAACAAGTACAAGTTCCACCTTGTTAAGTATCTTCCTGGGAATTTCTGCAATATCTTTTTTATTCTCAAATGGTATAAGGACCTTCTCTATTCCCCCTCTGTGTGCCGCCAATATCTTTTCTTTCAGCCCGCCAATAGGAAGCACCCTCCCTCTGAGAGTTATTTCTCCTGTCATTGCTATCTTGCTGTTAACAGGCTTCTGAGAAAGAGCAGATACAATTGCAGTAGCAAGCGTTATACCGGCAGAAGGGCCGTCCTTTGGAATGGCTCCTTCAGGCACATGAATGTGAATATCTATCTTTTCATAAAAATTTTCAGGCAGTTTAAGCTTCTTTGCCCGTGATCTCACATAGCTTAAGGCAGCCTGGGCAGATTCCTGCATTACATCACCCAGCTTCCCTGTCAGGCTCAGATGTCCTTTGCCTGGCATAATAGTAACCTCTATCTGTAGAAGCTCTCCTCCCACTTCGGTCCATGCCAGTCCTGTTGCCATACCAACAGCATCTTTTTCTTCATTACGGCCATAGAAAAACTTCGGAACACCAAGATACTTGTGAACAGACTGGGCAGATATCGATACCTTTGTATCTTTTCCGTTCTTGACAACCTTTTTTGCCACCTTTCTGCAAATCGCTGATATCTCCCGTTCCAGATTCCTCACACCAGCCTCCCTGGTATAATGCCGAATAATTGTGAGGATGGCTCCATCACTGAAAGATATATTGTCCACAGTGAGACCGTTCTGCTCTATCTGCTTCTTTATAAGGAATTTTTTTGCAATGTTCAACTTTTCATGCTCGGTATATCCAGGCAGGCTGATAATCTCCATTCTGTCCTGCAAAGGCAAAGGAATACTGTATAGTGTGTTCGCTGTTGTAATAAAAAAGATATCAGACAGATCATAATCCAGATCAAGATAATGATCATTAAAAGCAGAATTCTGCTCAGGATCAAGCACCTCCAGAAGGGCAGCAGAAGGATCACCCCTGAAATCAGTGCTCATCTTGTCCACCTCATCAAGACAAAAAACAGGATTATTCGCCTTGGCCTTTTTCAGTGACTGAATAATCTTGCCCGGAAGAGCCCCTATATAGGTTCTTCTATGTCCCCTGATCTCTGCCTCATCCCTGACACCTCCAAGGGACAATCGGACAAAATTCCTGCCCGTAGCCCTGGCAACGGACTTTGCCAATGATGTTTTTCCCACACCCGGGGGACCAACAAGACACAGGATAGGGCCCTTCACCTTCTTGGTAAGGTGCTGTACAGCAAGATACTCAAGAATCCTCTCTTTCGGTTTTTCAAGACCGTAGTGATCCTCTTCAAGAATTGCTTCTGCCTTTTGAAGATCCAGGGTGTCCTTGGTCTTTTTATTCCAGGGCAGAGCAAGTATCCAGTCAAGATAGTTGCGTACAACAGTGGCCTCCGCAGACATGGGCGACATCATCTTGAGCTTTTTAAATTCCTGGTTAACACGGGATCGGGCCTCCTTGGGCAGCCTCTTCTTTTTTATTGCCTTGTGCAGTTCATCAAGTTCAGTCTTGAAATCATCCTTTACTCCCATTTCCTTTTGTATGGCCCGCATCTGCTCATTAAGATAATAGTCTTTTTGAGTCTTTTCCATCTGAGATTTGACGCGTTTTTTCAGACGCTGCTCCAGACGAAGAATATCTATCTCTGCTCCCAGTTTTTCAAGGAGTTTTTCAAGACGAAGATTAAGGTCCTGTATTTCAAGAAGCTGCTGCTTATCTTCAACCTTCAGGGACAGGTGCCCGGTTATGGTATCACATAACCTCACAGGGTCATCAATGGAGGTTACAGTAGCAACTATCTCATGGCTTATCTTGTTGGAAAGTTTGGCATATTCTTCAAAATTGGAATTTATGGTGCGAATCAGCACCTGCATTTCCAGATTATCAGTATAGGTAGTAGGAAGTTTTTTTACCTCCACCATCAAAAAATCTTTCTGATCCAGGAATCTCTCTATCTTTCCCCTCTCCTGCCCTTCTATCAGGACCTTTACAGTACCATCAGGCAGTCTGAGAAGCTGCAGCACGGTAGAAATAACACCGTGGGAATATATGTCCTTGGGATCGGGATTGTCTGTGGATGCCTGTTTTTGCGCCGACAAAAATATCTCCTTGTTATGAGACATGGCATATTCCAGGGCGCGTACAGACTTGCTCCTTCCTACAAACAACGGGACCACCACATTGGGAAAGATTACCACATCCCTCAAAGGTAAAAGGGGATATGAATACCTTTCTTTCTTTATTGTTTCATTGTTTTCTTTTTTATCATCAAACATATTATTACCTCCTGTTATGCACATTTCTGTTTGTTTTCATTTTCATAGCACAGCATAGGAGGTTTATTCTCCAAAATAACATCATTTCCTATCACACACTCCTGCAATCCTTCCATGGATGGAATTTCATACATTATATCCAGCATTATTGATTCAAGGATTGCCCTTAGACCACGTGCGCCTGATTTGCGCTCGATTGCCTTTTCAGCAACGGCCCTGAGTGACTCCTCTGTAAAAGTCAATTCAACACCTTCAAGGTCAAAAAGTTTTTTATACTGTTTAACAAGTGCATTTTTCGGTTCTGTCAGTATTCTTATCAAGGCGTCAAGGGTAAGCTCGTTCAATGTGGCAATCAACGGAATCCGACCAACAAACTCGGGAATAAGTCCAAACTTAACCAGGTCCTCAGGCTGAACAAGAGAAATTATCTTGCTGAAATCATCATCTGTCTTAGCATGTATGTCTGCCTCAAAACCCATTGATTTGCTGCCGATCCGGTTCCTGATTATTTTTTCCAAACCATTAAATGTTCCGCCGCATATAAAGAGTATGTTTCTGGTATCCACCTTTACAAAATCCTGTTGGGGATGTTTTCTTCCGCCCTTAGGAGGGATGTTTGCCATGGTACCTTCGATAATCTTTAAAAGAGCCTGCTGAACTCCCTCCCCGGAAACATCTCTGGTAATGGAAGGACTGTCCGTTTTTTTTGCAATCTTGTCTATTTCATCGATATATATAATACCTTTCGAGGCCGCCTCTATGTCATAATCCGCCTTCTGCACCAGATTCAGGATTATATTTTCCACATCTTCGCCTACATATCCTGCTTCCGTTAATGTAGTGGCATCTGCAATGGTAAACGGCACATTCAGTATTCTTGCAAGGGTCTGGGCAAGGAGTGTCTTGCCGGAACCTGTAGGCCCGATCAGCAAAATATTGCTTTTTTCTATTTCCACTCCATCCATATCAATGTTTGCCCTGATGCGTTTATAATGATTATGAACAGCCACAGACAAAACCTTTTTTGCGCTTTCCTGTTCTATTACATACTGGTCAAGGACATCTTTTATTTCCACAGGCTTCAGGACTTGGCCATCAATGTCTTTTTCGCTGCCGGACTCTTCAGCAATAATCTCGTTGCACAACTGTATACATTCATCACATATAAAAACAGATGGTCCTGCAATAAGCTTTTTGACTTCATCCTGGCTCTTTCCGCAAAAAGAACAAAAAAGTTCATTATTAGAGCTATTATCCTTACTCATTATATATTCCTCTCCCTAAAAAACCTGTCTAAACCCGTATGGCTGAACCTGACAAGATTATACACCAGACATATACAAATCTCAGGCGCCAACAAGTCAGCAAACCACCAAAACACGGCCTTTTCTGCAGTTATGCAACAACTTCAGACTTTCAAAAAAGGCCCTCTCTTTATCCGGTTTCCAGCCCGGCAACCAGGGACCGGTTATAGTTATTTAACGGCAGTTTTTAAGAACTCTTTACTGCAAAAAAACACAGATCATATTCAAAAAAACAGACCATGTATTTTTTATGTCAGGGTATGTGTCTGTTCCAACAAATTTCAGGGATTAACTTTTGCAACTTCCCTTGATTTAATAACCTTGTCGACCAGACCATATTCCCTTGCCTCTTCACTGCTCATGAAATAATCTCTCTCGGTATCATCCTTGACCTTTTCTATTTCCTGGCCCGTATGACTGGCAAGAATTCCATTCAACCTTTCACGTATCTTTAATATCTCATTTGCATGAATAGCTATGTCTGTAGCCTGACCATGTGCCCCGCCAAGAGGCTGATGTATCAATATCCTGGAATTGGGCAAAGCATATCTTTTTCCCTCAGCTCCGCTTGCAAGAAGAATTGCAGCCATACTTGCTGCCTGCCCCATGCATATGGTCACGATGTCGGGTCTTATATACTGCATTGTATCATATATGGCCAACCCCGCAGAAACCATTCCTCCCGGAGAATTTATATAAAGATTTATCTCCCTGTCAGGATCTTCGGATTCCAGAAACAACAACTGTGCAATAACAACATTGGCAACAGTATCATTTATCTCTTCTCCCAAAAAGATAATCCTGTCCTTCAACAATCTGGAATATATATCAAATGCCCTTTCTCCACGACCCGATTGTTCAATTACCATTGGAATAAGCATAGCTATAAAACCTCTCCCTTTGAGTATCCATTCAGAACACCGCGCAATCTATTATGATGGCCCTGTAAAAAAAGTCTCTCTGCAAACCAGCCTTTGATCAGTGCTCATCCACAAACAGATTCAGCCACTATATGTTTTCCAATCCATAAACGAAAACCTCCAAACAGAACCAGGGGAATCAAAAAATTATACAAAGGCGTACAAACGTTTCGGAGAAAACCCCTCAGATTGACACCGGGATTGTGCAAAAAGGCTATTTATGGATGGAAGCCGTCTTAAGGATTTGAAGACAGGTTCGTGTTATTAACCTGCCTCATTTTTTTCTGTTTCAACCTTTTCTGTTTCAATAATCTTTGCATTATCAAGAAGGAAAGACAATGTCTTTTTTTCCATCAAACCTTCCTTCATTTTACCCATCATATTGTTTTCTTCATAATATTTTCTGATTATTTCAACTGTCTGATTGGTGTTTCTGGCTACTGTCTCCAATTCCATATTGACATCATCGTCGCTCAATTCAATATTTTCCCGGGTTGCTATTTCTCCAAGAATAAACATGTTCTTGACCCGTTTCTCAGCAAAATCCCTGAAGTCTTTTCTGATCTTTTCCTCAGAGATACCCATGCGCTCCAGATCAGTCCCTGCCTCCATCAATTCACGTTGCACATTGGAAACAACCACTTTCAGTTCATTATCAACAATTCCCTGAGGCAGCTCAAAATCCACCTTTTCTGCAATACGTTCCAAAAGCCTGTTTTTTGTCTCGCTATCAATTCTCTGTTTTTCCTCTTCTGTAACAAGTTCCCTTACCCTGTTTTTCAGATCTTCAACACCGTTAAGATCCGGATCAAGCTGCTTGGCAAAATCATCGTTCAGATCAGGCAGGATCAGTGATTTTATATCAATTATCTCAACATCAAACCTGATCTTTTTACCCGCAAGCAAAGGTCGGGAATCATTTTCCTGAAAAACCACTGAGACCTCTTTTCTGTCACCCTTGTTTGCACCCACAAGGGCCTCATCCATATCGGCGTGAATCCGGTTGTCTCCGATCCTCAGAACAGCTCCCTTGGCTGTCATATCTTCGAGAAGAACATCACCATCAAAGGCCTCATAGTTAAGAACAACAAAATCTCCTTTTTGAACAGGCCTTTCCTCCTCCACAGAGGAAAGCGTCGCCCTTGCCTCCCTGATCTTTTCTATACGGTCATTAACCTTTTTGTCATCCACAACAAGTTTTTCTTTTTCTATTTCAATACCCGTATATTCCGGAAGATCAAAAGTCGGCTTCACCTCCAATGTTACAGAGTATTTAAAATCTTCTCCCTGTTTTAACAGGCTCTCCTTATCAAGGACCGGTTCAGTAATAGGAACAATATTACTCTCTTTGATCGCATCTGCAAATGTCTCCTTGACAAGGGCCGTAGAAACATCATCTGTTACCTGATCTGCAAAACGTTTTTCAAGAATATATCTTGGAACCTTCCCACGCCTGAAACCAGGTATCCTCGCCTTTTTCTGAATATCCCGGTAAGCCTCGTCAAGCTTTTTATCAACGCTATCAGCTTCAATTACAACCACAATCTTTTTCTTTACTGAACTGATGTCCTCAAGGTTTGTTTGCATAACCCTCCCCATATTCCAGATTGATAATGATAATACTTATAACGAACGTATAACCTGACCGGTTTCCATACATAAGATGGCCTTTTTGTACAATCCCGGTGTCAAGTCAAGGTTTTCCTGCACAACACACATCTGTATGTCTCCGTACCCATGATCTGACTGATCCTGTCCGGAAACTCTCATCTTCAGACTGGAAACTCACCAGTACCCGCGGTCTGTTTATGTAGGGGAACTGATCAGTTAATAATAGAAAAACAGCATATACCTGATATTGCCAGACAGGCCGTTTTTGCCTGTTGACACAGCCCTGCATTGTATCTGCAACTGCAACAGCATGATCTGAGTCAAACCACCCTGTTTTTCCCTCACATAAACAGAAACCGATTCCTCAACATGGCTCGTGCATGTTTTTAAAGTGAGAGGTAATGTTTTAGAAAATCGGGTGGTTGCTTGCAGGCAACTTCGGCTTCAACGCTCTTTCCGGAGGAAACAAGGCGTCTGAATATCCCAAGCGCCCAGAGAGGAAAATATTGACAGTAACCATGATAACGCAGATAAAACACCCTCGGAAAACCTGTGCCGGTATAATATGTCTCTTCCCATCCCCCGTTTGTCTGCTGGGTTTTGAGCAGGTAATGTATACCCCGTCTTACAGGCAAACTGTCTGTTTCTCCCGCTGCCATAAGGGCCAGCAATGCCCAGGCAGTCTGAGAAGCCGTACTTGGCCCCTTGCCGGCCCAGGAACGATCAGCATAACTATAACAGCTTTCTCCCCAGCCGCCATCAGGATTCTGACATGAATGCAGCCAGTCAACCGCCCTTCTGACATAAGGTCTGCTCATATCCTCACCTATCTGCTTCAGGGCCACAAGAACAGACCATGTACCATATATGTAGTTTACACCCCATCTGCCATACCAGGCTCCAAATGATTCCTGTTCTTCTCTGAGAAATTTCAATGCCCGCGCAACAGGAGGGAAATCCCTGCCAAAACCAAGCATTGCCAACATTTCCACACACCTCGCAGTCACATCTGCTGTGCTTGGATCCAAAAGGGCGCCATGATCTGCAAAGGGTATGGCATTAAGATAAAGGCAGTTGTTGTCTATATCAAATGCCCCCCAGCCTCCATCTGAACTTTGCATGCCGATAATCCATCTGACGGCCTTTGCAATATTTGTCTTGTACCCTGCATGTCCAAGAGATCCCGCCCTGAATAACGACATCAGCACCATGGGAGTATCATCCATATCCACATACAGTGCGTTTTCAAACTGAAATGCCCAGCCCCCCGGCTCAAGATCAGGGGCATTGACTGACCAGTCACCTTTTACAAACACCTGCTGTTTAAAAAGCCAGTCCCTGCATTTTATAACTGCAGGGTGGTCAGAAGAAAGCCCCCCTTCAAGGAGAGCAGAAAGGCTCAGACAGGAATCCCAAACGGGAGAATTGCATGGCTGGCAAAAGGCATCCGTATCTCTCCTCACAAGGAGATCATCAATCGCCCTGACACCTCGTACATAATCAGGGTCATCTTCCGGATATCCAAGAACCTTAAGAGCCATAACAGCGTTGGCCATGGCAGGAAATATAGCCCCGATACCTCCCTCACCCTGCATATGTTCGCGGGTCCATTCAAGGGCAGACCTTAATGCCTTTTTACGCCAGTACGAAGGCATTAAACGATCAACAGGCCTCAGTATCCTGTCTGTCAGGATAAAAAGATTCTTTATGAGATTGCCGGGAACAAATCTGTCGAGATACTTTAATGTTTCGGGAGGTTCTACGAAAAGCTCCCTGATTCCCATATGATCCGGAATACGGCAAACCGGTTTTCTGTTGTAGATAATAAGCAGGGGAACAAGTACGGTACGGGACCAATAGGAAATCTTGTGCAAATGAAAAAAAGACCATTCAGGCAGCATCATTATTTCTACAGGCATACATGGAGTTGTATCCCATGATATCTGCCCAAACATTGCAAGAGTAGTGCGTGTAAACACATTTACTCTTGCAGCGCCGCCAAGATTCAGGATCAGTTTTTTTGCCCTGTCCATAAACGGTTCATCAGACGAGGCCCCAAGCATTTTAAGTGCAAAATATGCCTTCACCGAAGCGCTTATATCCGCATCACCGCCTTCATATAATGCCCATCCCCCGTTTTCAAGCTGCCTGTCCAGCAGGTAATTGAAAATACCCTCTTTAAGCTCAGGGGATATCTCCCTGCCAAGAAAATACTGAAGAAATATATATTCAGAAGGTATTGTTACATCTGCTTCCAGATCAAATACCCAATAGCCCTTCTCTGCCTGGAGAGAAAGAAGATAGTTGGTGGCTCTTGAAATGGCATCTTCAATCCGGACCGGACCTAACATACTGTCTTCATCAAAAACACGCTTTTCAGCCGTTGATTGTCTTGAAATAGCCATCATTGCCTCTTTGTCAATCCTGTATTACATCTGGGTCAAGTTGTAAAAAACGGTGCTACGGTCTGTTCAGCAGGTTTTTCTGGTGTAAAAGAGACAGAAACCATGCTGAAAAACAAGTTGGGAAAGGAAATTGCAGTGATATTCAGACAGTACCCGCCAACAGGACCAGGAAGGCAGAAAAACCTGCAATTCCCTGCCCCGGTCAAACACCATGACGCCTTTGCAAAAAAACCATTTCTTGCAGCACACTGTGGCTGCACCAAATATTTTGTAGCTGAAATCTTGATTGCCGACAGGCAGGTAAAGATATTGGCAAAACAGTTATCTATTAGGCAGGCACTATCTGTTATCCATAAATTAGTTCCGGCACCAGAAAGTTTCCGGTCCAGAAATGAAATCTTTTGCGCAAGATCAAAGAATCAAGGGCACAGAGAGATGTACACGTTGTACAAAAAATCCCGCAAATTGGCATCTGAAAATTGTGCAAAAAGCCCCTCTAACTGTATTTAATTTAAGCCAAAATAAACATAGCAGCACAATTTGTCAACCATAATCAATAATATATATCAAAAACATCCTCTTTTTTCAGGCCTTGCGTCTTGTACAGGCTGATTAAAGTATCCAACAGTCAAATCCGGGAAGCTGTCCTTGATCTCTTCTATCATGTTTTTTATCCCCATACCCGGGAAATGGCACGGAGGCATCCTGTTTATGTAAAGCTGGGGATCAATGCACAGGTTTTTCAAATGTAAAAAATTGACTCCTGTCTCCTTTAACAGGGTCTTTAACGCAGCGACCTCTTCCTTCTGATCTGTAATTCCGGGGAAAACCAGATAATTTACCATGGTGTAAACGCCCAGTTCTCCCGATATCAGTATGGATTGTATCACATCATCAAAGGTGTAAGTCTTTGGCCTGTAATATCTGTGATAGAAAGAGGGCCTTGCACTGTTCATGCTTATCCTGACTGAATCAAGTCCGCTTTCAATAATTATACGAAGCTGTTCGGGCATACTGCCATTGGTGTTAAGGTTTATGGTTCCCCTTTTTGTCCTTTTTCTTATCTCCCTTATACTTTCTGCAATAAGACGATGTTCTGTCAACGGCTCTCCTTCACAGCCCTGCCCGAAACTTACAATAGGAACAGGCGCCTTGTCCAGGTGCGAAACAGCAAGGGACACTATCTCATCTTTTGATGGCCTTTCTGATATCCTGTAATGGGATGCACAAAAACCTGAATCAGGCTGAAGGGAAAGACATCCAAGACAGGATGCATTACACTGTCTGCTTACAGGTATCGGGGCCTCCCACCTTTCCAGAAAAAGATTTTTGGCCGCAAAACAATGATTGTCTGTAGCACAGTCTATAAGATGCGCAACAAGCCCCTTGCACATATGGTTTTTTTTGTAGTTCTCTATGGCAGGCACAAGATCTGTGTCATCATAATTACGTGGATCCCATCTCTTGTTATATTCAATCCACAGGCCGGCAGCCCGGTATTTTCCGTCCTTAAAACCGACTGCTGTATAGGCCCAGGTTGGAAGCAGATATGATTTCAGAGAATAGTCTGCAGCAGGAAGAAGCGTACGAACAATGCCTGGCTCCATAAATGCAGATACTGCAAAACAGGGAGATATACCGTTTTCTGTCTCTATATCCTCCACTATCAGATATTCCCCTGTCTCGGGATCAAGCCCTACAGGATGGCTATCAGGTATGTAAAACAGCTTGCTGAATTCCGGCAAGGGTAACAGTTCACCGGCCTTGATATGGACAGGGCAATCACCTGAAAAACCAGCCATCCTGTAATACGGATGATCATATACCCGTCCCTTTTCATCGGCATAAAGCATATAAGGCAGTTCTGCGTAATCCATGGTCTTTTTTGCAATCTGTACCGGCAGTTTTATGATATCCCTTCCCTCGTCTCACAGCCTTACGGATGAACCGGATGTAACCAGGGCCTTTTGTCATTTCCCACAATCTTTGAGATCCTTGCCCTTATCCACTCGAAGGGAAGATCGGAACAGGGATCTGGAAACTGTTCAAGATACTCAATATAAGGATTGCCCTCCATGTCCTTTTCCGGAAGTATGGCATCAGATCTTCCATCAAACTCCACGGCCGGGACTCCGATTTCTTCACACACGGCTTTATGAAAAGTGGCGGCTGCGCTTACCCATTTACCGTCAATAAAAAACTGATTGTATCCATGTCTGTGAAAGACATTTCCCCTGTTTCTTTTACAGACATGGGCAGGGAGCTTGTGATTCCTTATCCTGGCAAAAACAAGCCTGCTCGGAATTCCGGCGGCCCTTCCAAGGGCGGCAAGAAGTACGGCCTTCTGCACACAGTATCCCTTGCCCCATTCAATAATCCTTGACGCCCTGAAATCTTCCTCAAACACTGAAATCATATACATGTTGTAGGGAATTGAATCTCTTACAAAATAAAAAAGGTTTACCGCCTTTTCCCTGTCATCTGCACAGCCCTGTACCAACCCCCGGGCACATTCCATAACACGTTCATTATCCGAGTCAATGGCAAAGGTTGGCCTTAAATATATGGCAAGATCGTTGTTTTGCAAGATTACACCCCTTATGCACCCTAAGGATACTTTCGGTAATAGAACTTCATAATCCTGTCATCAGGAACATTACCCTTCAACAGTATTGCAATACTGTCCATATACTCTCTGTAAGATGTAATCCTGTTGTCCCTCAGGCTCAAAAAACTGCCGCCCTCTGCAGTTATCCTCTTGCCTTTACTTGCAGGCATAAGGGAAATGAACTCAAATTTCCATTCAAAGGCAGCATCAGTATGGTTATTGAACAGATAGAGAATTGGTGTAAACCGGTATTTCTCCCCTTCTTCATGACACCTTTTATGCAGGGCCTTGATAGCATCACGGCCACTGCACAATCCATACACGGAATCAATATACATGGCATCTTCTGTGAACATGTCTGCAAAGGCATCGGAATCGCTCCTTTCAAAACCTGTGCAAAACCGATCAATTATATTCATATGTAATCCCTCCATGCCTGGCCTTTATTACCGAATATCTGTAAAGGACGGCCATGGCCTTTACAGCACGTTCAGGAGTTGGATAAACAGGAATACCTCCGTCTTCTATCTGTTTTACTGTCTCATCATCCTCCCTTCCGCAAAAACAGGCGCACAGAATCGGTTTTTTGAATCTTCTGCATGCAGATACAAGTCTTGTGCAGGCCTTTTCCATTGCATGACTTATCATATCAATAGGTATTTCAACAAGATCACCTGCAAGGTTAATCTTGTTTCTCAAATGTACAGGTCCAAAAATACCATAAAGAAGCATGCCGTCTATATAAGGCAAATCCATTATGATATCAGGGAGTTTTGAAAATATCAAATCAGGATCATAGTTAAGGGTTACATCAACAGGATTGTTTGGACTGGCTACAGGAGGAATGATCTTTTTTATACGTTCCCGGGTATGGAGATCAAAAAGGGGGAGCTCCAGACCACATCGGTTGCATGCATCTGCCATGGTTATAGCAGGACCTCCCGAATTGGTAAGAATAGATAACCGGTTCCCCTTTGGGAGAGGCTGTTCAGCAAGGGCAAGACATGCATCAAACATGTCGGGAAACGACATTGCCCTCAGAACACCGGCCTGCCTGAACATGCCTGCATGAATACCGTCATGACCTGCCATGGCGGAAGTGTGGGATGCCGCTGCCCTGGCACCTGCCCCGGTACCTCCGACATACATGACTACAACCGGTTTTGCAGGGGTGATGTCTTTTGCCTTCTCCAGAAATGCCCTCGGCCTTTTTATTTCTTCCGCATATATGGCAACAGCCCTGGTATCAGGATCATCCCCAAAATACTCAAGGCAGTCAATCATATCAATATTTGCCTGGTTTCCAATACTCACAGCCTTGCTCAAACCGGTTCCTGTCCGGGCAAAATACGGAAGGGCCTGTGTCACATAACTCCCGCTTTGAGATATAAAACCAATATGACCAGGGGCATGTGTGTACGGAAACCACGTGGTATTCAGTCCGATTGCAGTATTGATTATTCCCATGCAGTTAGGCCCGAGATATCTGATACCATACTTCATGGTCAGTTCATCGAGGGCAGCCTGACTGTACATCCCTTCTTCGGAACCTGTTTCCCCATAACCTGCAGTTACTATAATAGCCAGTCTGATCCCTTTTTTTCCACAGGCTTCCAAGACATCGAGAACCGTTTTTCTGGAAACCACAAGGAATGCCAGATCAGGAAGTTCCGGCAAGGAAAAGACATCCCTGTACGCGGGCAAACCCAGGACAGTCTTTTCTGCTGGATGTACCGGAAAGACCTTTCCCCTGTAACCGCCCTTTATAATGTTAAGAAGAAAAGGGGTTCCTATAGTCATAATAGAGTTTGATGCACCAAAAAAGGCGATCGAACGGGGATTCATCAGTCTGTAAAGGGGATTTGCTTCCACTATATATTCTTTTCCTGACCAGTTTCTGCAGAAAGTGTTATCAGGGCATCAACAGCAACAGGGTCTGTTCCCGAAATTATAACCGGGTTCACATCAATTTCCGCTATCTCCTTGTTCTCCACTCCTATCCTGCCAATATTAACAACAAGGTCTGCAAGCTTGTCCCTGTCTGCCGCAGGCATTCCCCTGATTGCATCAAGAATCCTGTGACCGTTTATCTCGGTCATCATTTCAATGGCATCTTCTCTTCCAAGCGGTGCAAGACGAAAAGAGACATCTTTTAACACCTCGGTAAATATTCCTCCAAGCCCAAACATAACACACGGTCCGAAATGTGAATCCCGTACAAGACCTGCCATCAGTTCCCTTTTTCCATCCACCATCTCTTCAACAAGGATGCCGTAATCACTGCCCTTTATCCTGGACGTCAATTCCTCAAAGGCATGTATGATCTCCCTTTCATCTCTTATCCCTGTAACAACGAGCCCCTTTTCTGTCTTATGGGTTATCCGACAGGAGCATGCCTTTATAACCACAGGGTATCCTATCTTCTCAGCGGCAGCTGCAAGCCCGTCTTTGTCAGCAACAAGCTCTCCCCTTGCAACCGGAACAGAGTATTGCCTGAAAATCTCTTTGGCCTCATGCTCTGAAAGAACAGTTCTGCCCTCCTGAAGTGCTCTTTTTATAATATCCATTATACCTGTCTCTTTTTGCCCCTAATACCCGTCCGTAAATTACCATAAGAGAATACACAAGGGATGTATCAAGGCCAGAGTGCATACTCATGTACGGGAAAAATCAGATATCTTGCGGTCATACCGGCCTTTTCTATTGATCTTGCGAGTCTTTTTCTGTATTAGAAACAGTAAATTCTGTATGATCAAACCTGTTCACGATATTGTCAAACATTTCCTTTTCATCACGGGAAAATACAGAAAGAAACATCCTGTTATTCCGGTGATATACGTTTATAAGATCATCTTTCATGGCAATGGCCTTGTCTGTCAGAAATATTCTGATTGCACGCCTGTCATCAGGATCGGCCTTTCTTGCTACAAGATCATCCCGTTCCATCCTGTCCAAAAGGCCTGTAAGAGTTGCCTTGTCCACAGCAACCTTCTCAGAAAGTCTGCTGATAAGGATGCCATTTTCTTCATAAAGGGCTATAAGCAGAAAAAACTGGGAAGTTGTAAGGCCGTAGGGAGAGATACTCTCTCTTGTCACCCTGTTAAGTTTCTTTGATATGCGGCCCAACGAAAAACATAGACAATCTTTAAAAAGCACGGTCATGATACAATTCCTTGTTGTATGTGATATAATTCTCCTGTGGATATGATCAGGACAGTTTCTGCCTGAAAACGGCTGTTTCCCGCAATATTTGTGATCTGTCTGCCGTATCTGCCCAAAGACAGATACAGTTATTATTAACGAGTATCCATTCACAAACCGATTCTGGCACCCGGGAAGCTTCCGGTACAGAGACGGGATTTGCACAAGACCAGGAAAACCGGAGGCACATTGTACAAGGAATCCCGCAGATTAATACCGGGATTGTGGATATAGCCATTTACGGATAAAAACTAACTACCTGAAATATTCGTATTCAAATATTCTATTTATAATAGCATATAAAAAAACAAAACACCACTTATGATTCAGACAAAAAAAATGATAACAAAAAAGACTCCCCTGATTCTGGCATCTGCATCACCAAGAAGAAAGATGCTGCTGTCCAGCATTAAACTGCCTTTCCGCGTTGTTGCGAGCAAGGTTAAGGAAGACTGTTTCCCTGATGAACCGGTAAAAACAACCATGCATCTTGCTGAAAAAAAGGCGCTGGATGTATACACAGAAAACGAACCACTGTGGGTTCTGGGTGCAGACACCCTTGTTGCTGTAAATGATACAGTTCTTGGAAAACCTTGCAGCAGGAATGATGCAATTCATATGCTTTCTCTTTTAAGCGGACGCAAACACATGGTTGTTACCGGTTTCTGTATTATAAATCCTTTCGGAATTGCAGTCCATTCAGAGGCAGTAAAAACAGATGTCTTTATCAAAAAACTTGACAGCAATGAAATAACAAACTATGTGAACACAAAAGAACCCTTTGACAAGGCAGGCGCATATGCCATTCAGGGCATAGGCTCTTTTATGGTGGAAGGCATATGCGGATCATATACAAATGTGGTTGGATTACCGATTCCTCAAGTTATAAATGCACTTGTTTCACTGGGAGCCCTCAAACATTTTCCACTATCACCCTGATATGCCCTTTTTCTCCATCCCCAACACCAAACATCCTGCATGCATTCCCCCTGTTTACTGCAATCTCCAGGTACCCGGTACTTCCAAAGAGCGCCACAGGTTCTCCCGGACCTTTGTTGGCATACGTCTCTGCTATTCCGTCTATAATTACATCCATTACCCTGATCTGTTTACGGCGCCCTGATCCAAGGACCTCAATATCTTCATGTTTTATGTTGGTGACCATATTGCCAAAATGATCCGCATACAGAATCTGCCCTATTATTCTGCCATCTTCCTGCCTGGGCCCGGGAATCCCTGTCAGCACGGGATCATCTATCAGGCATCCCATCTTTTCACAGGAAACCCCGTTTGACAAATACGCCGCTACAGGGGCAAAGATATCTCTTCCATGAAATGTACTTCCCGGATCAGACAGAAAATATCCGGTGTTGGTTATATGTATTACACTGCAGGCGCCTGAAAGAACCTCTCCAAAGATGCCATTGTCAGGACCTACAAAAACATGGCCTCTGGTCCTAACAATGACTGGCCGTCTGTGTGTCCCCACTCCGGGGTCAACAACTGCCAAATGAATGGTTCCTTCCGGAAAATATCTGTATGAATCCCGTAATATTATGGCGGCACGTACCGTATCGCCAAGGGAAACATTATGGGTAATATCTACCATAACGGCCCCGGGATTTATACCGAGCATAACGCCTTTCATTATCCCAACGTATGCGTCCTCAAGGCCAAAATCAGTAAGAAGGGTGATTATTCCCGAAGGTTTGAACGGTTTACTTTCTGACACTGTTCCCTGATCCATCCTGCCCTTCCCCTCTGATCACTGCCTGAAAAAAAAGAAAAAGACCAACCAGAAGAAAAGACATGTCTCTTGCAAGATCCGGATAATCCATGGAACTTCCTTTAATACTTGTGGAAAAACATCCGCAGGTAATATCCAGGCCGCGCGCCATATTAAAGAGAATTGCAGACGTATATACAATCAGAAAAATATTGCTCATGAGCAATGCACCTGGCATCCATATCCTGCATACAAGGCAAATACCCAGTATGACCTCTGCCCAGGGCAGGACAATTGCAGCAATGTTTATAAGCGAATCAGGCAGAATCTGGTAGTTAAGGACAACCCTGGCAAAGGCAGCAGGATGAATGATTTTGTCAAGGCTTGCATATAAAAACACAAGGCCAAGAAATATCCTTGCCGCATGATATATAACGTCAACAGTGAGTTTCCTAACGTCTGAAACCATATTCAAGCTCATAAAACCTCGGGTTCATGTCTGCAAGAGGTTCTTTCAGTTTCTCGATTTCAGATCTTGCTCCATGGATCTCAACACTTATAAGGTCTGATATTGCCAGCATCTTTTCAAGCAGATCAGAAACATTCTCCATGTGATACAGGATTCCCTCTGCGCCTTCAAAACCTTCCCTGCAATGGGCAACGTCACCACAAAAGGAAAAGCCATAGTAAAGGCATCTTGGCTCTTTCATGGCACGTTCCACAAGGTCATTGCATATATTTCTGAATTCATCCGATTTGTTCTCATGTATCCTGAAGTAAGGATTAATACTGCAGCATGTGTCATTGGCAGGCATTTGCATTCTCCTGTTGCAGGGTCAGTCTCCAAAAGTTTCCTTGCATCCGGGCAGTATCCGGGAATCTTCAAGAAGCTCAAGAAAAGAATCCCAATCCCTGACCGTAACAACATCAAATTCAGGATCCCTTATCTCCCGCCCCCTGTCTCCCGGCACCATCTCTACCCTCTTGTCCTTTGCATAAGTAAACCATACAGGTTTTATACCGGCATTAAGTGCACCCATTACATCTGCTTCAAGGTTATCTCCGACATATATCACGGAATCAGGTTTAACATCAAGTTCATCAACGAGCCTGTTAAACACACCGGGATGAGGCTTCCGGTAACCAAGTTCGCCAGACACAAGGATAACATCAAAAAAGGAGGAAAGTCCGAAATGGTCCACAAGCCCCCTGCATGCAGGGCCGTGGGTAAAATTGGAAAGCATGGCCAGCCGGTACCCGGATCTGACGCAGTTCAGCATGGATATGGTTCCGGGTATAAGGTGACAGTAGTCAAAAAAGGCGGAAAAATAGCTGACAAGGGCGTCTGCAATCCTTTGATCATCGGGGTTGATCCTGAAACCCAATTTATGCAGGGTGGCGCTTATCCAGAAACGGTTATGTGTTTCTATCCCGTCTTTTTCCGCCCTTTCAACAAATTCCAGGGCGGTTTTTCTGTAGGTAATGTAAAACATATCATCTTCAAAATCCAGTCCGTCCTGGTGCAGCTTCTTTGTTAATCTTCGTACAGCCTCATCAACTGCCCCTTTATCTGCTGTTATAAGTGTATTGAACAGGTCAAAACCTATAGCTTTTATCGATTCCAAACAACATCCCCTCTCTGTCAACTGTTAAAGGAATTGCAAGATACCCGATTCTGTTTGATCAGGCAGGCACCAATATTGCGAAATATCTAACCCTTCCATGAATCTACATCAATAAGGCCTAATCTTGCCGCATACCGCACTATATCAATGACACTATGCAGATCAAGCTTGTTCATAATATTGGTGCAATGGTTTTCCACGGTCTTCACGCTGATAAAAAGCCTTTCAGCTATCTTTTTCCTCGGTATGCCTTCTGCCAGCATACGCATGATCTCCTGCTCCCGGTTTGTCAGGGAATTATAGGATGCATCGGTAATCCTTTTTTCCATTGCAGGCATCTCCATGAGTCTTTTGACTACCTGCCGGGAAACAGAACTGTCAAGAAAGTATTCTCCCTTTAATACCACATTTATGCCCTTTAACAATGCAGCCGCAGCAGATTCCTTTGCAATATACCCAACAGCCCCTGCCTGAAATGAATTGACAATATATTCAACCCCGGAATGCATGCTTATCACAATCACCCTTGTATCAGGTAATGATACAGACATTTCCCTGATCAATTCGATTCCATTCCTGTCAGGAAGGGATATATCCACAAGTGCTATGTCAGGTCTGAGTTCCCTCGCCAGGTCAAATCCATCATTGGCTCTTCCTGCCTCTCCAACCACCTCCAAACTCCTGTCCCGGTTTATAACGGCCTTGAGACCCTCTCTTAACATGGGATGATCGTCAATTATAAGTATCGTTACCTTTTTTTCCATTTCCTAACCCTGTTGACCCAGCCGCTTGCAGGTCCATGTAATCTTCCGGGCTTCATCCACAAATGAATCCCCTGCTGATATCCTCAACTGCCTGTAACAAACAGATCAGAGAGGTAGCGGAGCTGTTTGCAGCCCCCTGTATCATATACAATCAGGCAAGGCTCCCCTCAGATATGCACATGATCCTGTCCGCTTGGAATTTCTATAAATATTTTTGTACCTTTCCCCCGGACAGACGTAATCCTCATCTTCCCGTCAAACAGTTTTACCCTCTCCTGCATACTGCCAAGCCCCATATGTTTTTCATCTATGGGCCTTTTCATCCATTCCTCCACATCAAAGCCCCTGCCATTATCCTCGATTCTCAAAACAACATTCGGAAAAGACGCAACAAGCCTCACAAGCACACGGGTAGCACCAGCATGCCTGACAATATTGTTAAGACCCTCCTGTAACAGCCGGTAGATATTGATTTCAATATCCTTGTCAAGCGATATGTCATCCATGCCTGCTGCATGAAAATCCATTTCAAGCCCTGTTCTGTCGGCAATATCCTCACAGTAATGATAGCATGTACGAACAAGACCTGCCTGATCCATGTCAGGGGGATGGAGATCATACGACAGATTCCTGACCTCACCAATGACTTTCTGCAGCATCCTGCTGAGCGTGGAAAACCTGTGCTCCAGTTTTTCAGACAGGGACCTGCCTGTTTCATCAGCAAGCGTGTCTATTAGTACCTTAAGCGTGGACAGATCCTGCGCTATCCTGTCATGCAGCTCAAAGGATATCATACTGCGTTCAGACTCATGTGCCCTGAAAAGCTGCCTTGTAAGAGAGTGTATCCGTTCCTCGGCATGCATCTCTGTGGTCATATTACTTGCAACCACTACAAACCCGCCAATATCTTTTTTCTCCTCATCTCTTAACGGGACACAGGAGATATTCCAGCAGGTATCTTCCTGCATTCCACTGAAATCAAGGTCATAAAGTCTGACCCTTTCAGGCCTGCCGGTATCCCTGACCTTTAATACAGGGCACCCGATGCATGAGAAATCCGAACCGCAAAAAATCTCGTAACAGGGTCTGCCCACTATCTGTTCAATGGTCTTGCCACAGGCATCCAGAATGGTTCTGTTTGCCCATATTATTTTCATGTTCCTGTCAATGTAACATATACGATCAATGGATGCATCGAGAATGGCGCGTTTTTGCGCCTCGCTTTTTTCAAGCCTTGCCAGGGTCTGTTTTCGCCATGAAATATCCCTGTTTACCCCCCTGTAACCCAGGAATCTGCCACTGTCTGCAAAAACCGGAACCGCATTGGTCTCCAGGCAGACAGTATGACCGTCCTTGTGTACAACACTGTACTCAAGAGAACTAACAGGCTCCCGCTTTCTCTGGATCTCACTGAACAGGTGGAGTAAGGGCCTGCGTTCATTCCTCGGAAAGAATCTGTAAAATGGCCTGCCCAGTATTTCTTCAGGCATGTATCCCAGCAGATTCTTTACCTGGAGATTGGAATAGGTATACCTGCCCTTGGTGTCTGTTTCCCATACCCAGCTGAAAACCCTGCCTGCAATGTCCTGAAAACGTCTCTCCGCATCTGTAAGAGATCTTTTAAGTTCCTGCTCTTTCAGCACCCTCCGTATTACATCAGGCAGGGATTCAATCGCAAACGGAGATTTTACCAGATAATCATTTGCCCCCTTTTTCAGGGCCTCTACAGCAATATTTTCATTCCCGCAACCTGTAAAGATAATCACAGGAATATCATACCGTGCCTTAAGTATGTCCAGCAGTTCAACCCCTGTCATATCCGGGAGTCTGTAGGCCGAAATTATCAGATCAGGCCTGCAATCTTCCACAACCCTGAGAAAATCCTCAGCCTTTAAAAAACAGGATACAATACTTCCCCTTACACCCTTTAAAAGAGACTCCCTTACAAGGGAGAGATAATTGCTGTCGTTATCCACAACAACAATCTTCTTGTCATTTGACATGCTTCCTCCAGACTGCAGCAAACAAACCGGCACCTGTTCCCGAGCCGCCAGACATGAAAACCGGTTTCATATTAATGGATAACTGTACATATCGCCTTTATAGTTCCTTATATAGATGGTATCCTTTTCTGAACCGGCAATATAATCCGGAACAAGGGGCACCTTCCCGCCTCCGCCGGGAAGATCAACCACAAAATGGGGGACACAAAGTCCTGATGTATGGCCATGCAAACCACGCATGATTTCAAGCCCCTTTTCAAGCGGTGTCCAGAAATGGGATGTCCCCTTTGCCATATCGGCCTGAAATATATAATACGGCCGTATCCTGTTCATCACCAGCTTATGCATCAAAGATTTCATGACTTCCATACTGTCATTCACCCCTCTCAGCAGTACTGTCTGGCAGCCCAATGGAATCCCCGCATCAGCAAGCCTTTTGCAAGCCTTTTGCGCCTCAGGTGTAATTTCCGAGGGGTGGTTAAAATGGGTGTTGATATACAGGGGGTGAAACAGCCTGAGCATATCCGCCAGATCTGATGTTATTCTCTGGGGCAGGGTGCATGGTGTTCTGGTTCCGATCCGTATTATTTCAACATGCCGTATTGAACGCAGCTCGGTCAGGATGTCAAATATTGTCTTGTCCTCGAGAAGAAACGGATCACCGCCTGAAAGGAGCACATCCCTTATCTCTCTATGTGCCCTTATATATGCGAGTCCTTCCCTGACAGAATCCCCTGTTACCATCGACGGATTTCCCACTTTCCTCTTTCTGTTGCAGAACCTGCAATACATGGCACACATAGAGGATACCAGCAGCAAAACACGATCAGGATACTTGTGTGTCAGGCCAGAAACAGGAGACAGAGCCTCTTCATTCAAGGGATCTTCAAGGCCGTTCTGTTCGGTTAGCTCCCTTGTATCCGGAATGCACTGCCTGTATACAGGATCATTTATGTTCTTTATCAGACTCAGGTAATAGGGATTTATGCGCATGGGATAGACAGATACGACCTGTTCAAGAGAGGATACATCCACCCCGAAAGAAACCGGCAGATCACCGGGAGTGTTTTTGCTGTTTGCAAGAATCTGTTTCCATAGAGACATTGTCTTACTGCACAGGCCAGGGGTTTTTTCTCAGCAGATCCCTGTATCTTGAAAGGAGTATCTTTTCTGCAACATCAGGACGGGAAAGGTACGGGACAATAACCTCCCTTACACTTGTCATAAAATCATTGAACAGGAAACCTTTTCTCTCTCCGCTTACAAAATGCCTTTCCATATTATAGACATACTGAATCCTGTCCCCATAGTGCTGTCTTAACAAAAGAAGTACAAGATCCCTGTCTTCAGTTTCAGGGATAAATTTTTCATGAACGGGAACATCCATAAGCGCTTCAAAACGGATCAGCCATCTGTCTCCTGCCATTATACGGCTTTGGTCATGTAACCGGAGTTCAAAGCCGTTATCAAGTTTTATTGTTTCGATTTCCCTGCCATTTGTCATAAGCCAGGACCTCCTTGTTTAAAAGCAGAGCCCGTAAACGGGTTTTTGATTCACGAATGCCTGGCAAGGCGTGTGCCCTCCCCTTGCCCTGAACAAAGATTCCTGCTTCTGAAAACAGAAAAACATACTGCAAGGCAATGGAGCAAGCACCCGACAGATCCTGCCAGGACCTGTCAGAATTTACACAACAGATTGACGCATTACAACCATAAACAAGATTCTGTCTTGATATTTTTTGTATTAAGTCAATATCTTTATCAGGAGGATTATCAGGGCTTCATTCTTATAATGCAAGACCTGACCCCCCATTTTATTTGTGAGCTTGCTTGTATGAAGTGCGTGATAGGAGGACAGACTGCCTGACGGGCAGGAGAGGGATGGCAGGGCGCGCGAGGGAGTTGAAAGACTGGTAAGGAAAGGCGATTGAGCATAAAAAACCCCTGCGGCCTAATGTCCGCAGGGGTTTTCTGACAATCCACAGGCACATTATCTGGCCGACAATCCTTGTTTAGCCCTTTTTCATCAGCCTCTTGCGGCCATAACCTGCAAGCCCGATCAGTCCAACGCCCATAAGGAGCATGGTGGAGGGTTCGGGCACGGGGGAAGAGGGGCTGTTGGAAGCAGCGATCCAGTTGGCAACATTTATGCCAAACTGGCCATTCATGCCTTGGTTATACCCCCAATAACTATCACTAAATACATTTACATCGAGAATCGTTAACACATTGTTGTTCCACAATGTGGCAAAATTCTTATCATATAGGGCTGTGCCACTTCCAGAAGCTATACCAGCAACTGGGAGATAAACAGTATCTGCATTCTCTGTCAATTCATTTGAGACTAGTTTCGATGTCTGACCATAAGCATACCCACCAGAAAATGCCCCTCCGACTAAACTCAGTATTTGAGAATTCCAGGAACCCCAGCCACTATTCTCTCCTATCAGTACAACGCGTCTTCCTGTATCAATAAAAGATGAAATATTATTATATTCTGTTGTAGTTAGTAAGTCATTATTATTACGAAGATCAATCCAGATTGCATCATAATTTAGCATAAAACCAAGGCTATCAAAGGCATTGGCATCTGTTGTAAAATTATTGTTTGTAGCATTGTTAAGGGCATTTGTCATGTTTTGCCAGTAAGATTGATTATAACCATACCAACCATAATGCTCGGTACTGCCAAGTACGGATAAGGCATTCGCATTTGAATGATAAAAACAACAACATGCCAAAGTCACCGCACATAACATCATTAAAACTTTCTTCATAATATTTCCTCCTTTAATCTTTGATGTTTAATAATGAAATCCTTGTTTCCGCTTTTTGAAAACCGTTTTTATCATCACCCTGTTTAAATTTAACCACCTCCTTCATGAATTTTTGTTGAGCTGCGTATGCAACGAAGGTGCCAGACCTCAAAAATTTCTTGAAATTTTTACATGTTTTTATTTCTTATATGTTTATCAACAGGTTGCAACGGTAAAGGCATGTCCTGGAATGGGCGGATCTGAGATGTGAAAGCCTGCTTGACTGTGTAATTGATTACATATTGTGAAATTTTATACATAATATTTATGCAAGCAATTTCATAGGCGACACCTTTGAGGAAAATGTCAAATATGGATTTTTAGCGCGGGAAATATTGCGAAGGGGGGGGTCAGGTCTTGGATTATAACTTTTTGCATGTTATCAGACCTCAACATGGCCAGACCATTAAGAATTGAGTTTCCAGGGGCTGTTTATCACATTACCGCCAGGGGCAACGCTCGAGTGCGCATTTATGAGCAAGCTCGTGACAGGAAGCTCTTCCCGGGCATTTTTTCGGAGGCATGAGGCATCTCAATGGTGTTTATACCCAAAGCTTTAACCGCCGCTGCAATAGAGCGGGGCACCTCGCATACCTGGAACCAGGGGTTTTATCGAGAAAATAAAGCCCGTCCTGAAAGACAGGTCAACCATTGTTGAGGTACCAAAACGGCAGCGGCTTGTGTTCAGGCCCTCCTTGGATGAACTGCTTTCATCTGAAATCAAGGGAAACAGAGAAAGGCGAAATCAGGTGGTTTGTGAAGCTTACCTTGAGTATGGATACAGTATGCCTGAAATAGCCAAACACTTGGGACTTCATTATGCAACAGCAGGGAGGATTTATCAAGGCTTCATTCTTATAATGCAAGACCTGACCCCATTTTATTTGTGAACTTGCTTGTATGAAGTGCGTGATAGGAGGACAGACTGCCTGACGGGCAGGAGGGGGATGGCAGGGCGCGCGAGGAAGTTGAAAGCTGGTAAGGAAAGGCGATTGAGCATAAAAAACCCCTGCGGCCTAATGTCCGCAGGGGTTTTCTGACAATCCACAGGCACATTATCTGGCCGACAATCCTTGTTTAGCCCTTTTTCATCAGCCTCTTGCGGCCATAACCTGCAAGCCCGATCAGTCCAACGCCCATAAGGAGCATGGTGGAGGGTTCGGGCACGGGGGCTGATTGATCAAATGTAAAATTGTCCATTGCCCACTGACTACCAGTGTTGCTTATTGCAAGCCTATCGATGCCGGACCAGCCAAGTTCGATCCAAAGTGGTGTGCTTGTGTTGATGGAAAAAGGGGAACTTGTATACAACAAGCTCCCATTGTTATAGCCATTGAAACTAATTGTCTGGTTGCTCCAAGCAGACGTAAACCATGCACCGTTAAAAGTAAACGTCCCCGATCCAGCAAGGTCTATATAACTAGGAGAAGCTCCGTTGTAGTTGAAAGCAGTGTAATTCCCTGAAACAGCACCATGCTCGTAGCCTGATCCTGGAGTGTGAATAGGACCGTTTACAACCCCGATAGTAGTAGCATTATCCCAGTTAAATCCTCCATATCCATCAGGAATTGCCTCATAGGAAGTAGTAGTAAAATCATCAAAAGTCAAAACTGTTGCACTCGCACTACCAACCATTCCAAAAACCAACATTACCGCACACAACATCATTAAAACTTTCTTCATAATATTTCCTCCTTTAATGTTTGATGTTTAATAATGAAATCCTTGTTTCCGCTTTTTGAAAACCTGTTTTTATCATCACCCTGTTTAACTGTTTAACCACCTCCTTCATGAATTTTTTGTTAAGCTGTAAATGCAACGAAGGTGCCAGATCTCAAAAATTTCTTGAAATTTTTACATGTTTTTATTTCTTATATGTTTATCAATAGGTTGCAACGGTAAAGGCATGTCCTGGAATGGGCGGATCTGAGATGTAAAAGCCTGCTTGACTGTGTAATTGATTACATATTGTGAAATTTTATACATAATATTTATGTAACCAATTTCATAGGCGACACCTTTGTTGAGGTACCAAAACGGCAGCGGCTTGTGTTCAGCCCCTCCTTGGATGAACTGCTTTCATCTGAAATCAAGGGAAACAGAGAAAGGCGAAATCAGGTGATTCGTGAAGCTTACCTTGAGTATGGATACAGTATGCCTGAAATAGCCAAACACTTGGGACTTC